>OLSX01000079.1_pt1 | contig 79538 bp, 80 predicted proteins | sample 1673141 | NCBI WGS metagenome assembly OLSX01 (sample SAMEA3136759, study PRJEB25190) | human gut metagenome | biome: human gut; feature: human-associated habitat; material: faeces | place: Austria | collected 2013 | reverse complement strand
TGCGACCTCCGGGTTATGAGCCCGACGAGCTACCAGCTGCTCTACTCCGCGATATTCAGTTTTGCGCGGTTCCCGGTGCTGCCCCGAGAATGGAGGTAACTACTTGGGTTATGAGTTTCTAACAAAGAAGCTCATAATCCGGAGGTTTTTTTGTTGTAAAGCCTTTACCAAGAGGCATTGCAGGCTCAAATTGCAAATAGCCCGGATTTTGTTATCTAATGATAGCTTTTTTTGCAAAAGCCAAATAATTTTATTCCTTTTGCAAATCTATTGCAAACGAGGATTTTGCCTTACTGTTTCCGTTCAAGTAATAAAGAGGAGAACAGAATCATGATTATTACAATTACCAATTTTAAGGGCGGTGTAGGAAAGACCACGACCGCATTGAACCTTGGGGCTGCACTTGCCTCAGAAGGAAGAAAGGTCTTGCTGATCGACAACGATCCGCAGGGGAACCTTACCTCGGCTTTGGGCTATACGCCCGGCGAACAGAAGAATACGCTGGCAAAGCTTCTGCTCGTTCAAATCGACTCGCCGGAAGATCTGGAGCTCTATCTTCCTCGTACCGTGGTACATACAGGGACCGGCATTGACCTGATTCCTGCCAATAAGCGGCTGGCAGACGCTGCAGCACGTTTACAGGTCATGCAGCTTTCGCAGTACAACACGGCGGAAGCGATAGAGACATCCTGCGAAATGATGATGGACAAGCTGTTGGATGCTTTCCGTGAACAATATGATTATATCGTCATTGATTGTGGCTTGAAGCATGAGCTGCTGACCGTCAACGCGCTTGCTGCGGCGGATTACTGCATCATTCCCGTGCAGGCACACTTCCTTGCCAGCGAGGGCATCCCCGATGTGCTGGAGCTGGTCAAAAATGTGCAGAGCCGCTTCAATTCAAAGTTAGAGGTTGCGGGCATTCTTCTTACCATGTATCAATCCCGGCCGCAGCTCTGCCAGAGCGTCCGCACCGCGGTCGCAGAGCTGTATGGTGACAGCCTTCGGGTGTTTGAGCGGCCCATCGAGCAGACCATCAAAGTCGCGGAGTGCCCTGCGGCAGGCATGAGCATCCTCGATTATGCACCGAGAAATCCGGCGGCGGAATCCTACCGCAGTCTCGCGCAGGAGGTGCTTCAGCTTGGCTAAACGCGATATGAATGACCTGCTGAAACGGCGTATGAGCGCAACGCAGCAGGCGGCGGAGGTCACAGTAGGCGATGAAGCCTATGAGGTGCTGTTCCAAGGCAAGCTGGCATCGTCCGCCTCAAAATTTTGTGATCTGCCGCTGGACAGGCTCCGTCCTTTCTTCACCGCGGATATTGGTTTTCACCCATATCCGCAGGAGAAGCTCAAGGCGTTTTCACAGCAGCTTGCAGAGCAAGGCATCTATGAGAGGATCATTGTGCGCCCCATTCCCGAAAGCGAGGACTATGAGATCCTCGCAGGACATAACCGCACTGAGGCGTGGCGGCTGACTGGACACGCAACGATCCCTGCTGAAGTTGTGAACGCCGATGATGCAAGAGCAGTCTCCATTGCTGTTGCCACGAACCTCCTGCGGCGGCAGGATCTTACCATCATAGAGCGCGGCAAGGCGTACAAAGCAGTGCTTGATGCAGAGAAACGACAGGGGTCAAGAACAGACATTGGAACTTCTGGCGAGAATCGCCAGAAGTTCCTCACCCGTGAAATCGTTGCCGATTTCTTCGGCGTGACCGAGTATGAGATCCGTAAAGCCATCAAGCTGGCGGGCTTGATCCCGCCTCTCGCCGACATCTTAGAAAACAGCTCGCGCAAGCTGCCGATTGCCTGTGCCGAGCTGATCGCTGACTATGACGCAGCCACGCAGCAGGCATTTGTGGAGATGTGTTCTATCGAGGACCACACGCTCAATAAGGCTGCTATGCAAAGCATCGTCCATACCTGTCCGCCTCCATCTGCAAAGCATCAAGACCTTTTCGCCGCATGGCGGCAGGCACGCGCAAGGGAGACACAGAGACATGTTGCACAGCCGAAGAAAATCAGCTTTGACCGCAGAAAATTTGCCCCCTACCTTGAGAGGTTGGGCAGTGATAAGGAAATTGAAGAGCTGTTTTTGGAGTTCTTGCGGCAACGGGTCAACTGATGTATAATTACAGAAAAGAAAGAGAGGACTTAACGCTATGAGCGAACAGGATAAGATACAGCTTTTTGAGAATCAGAAAATTCGTACTGCATGGGATACAGAGAAAGAAGAATGGTATTTTTCTGTTACCGATGTCATTGCTGTTTTAACAGAACAGCCTACCGCACGCGGGGCAAGCAACTACTGGGCCAAACTCAAGCAGCGTTTGAAAGAGGAAGGGGCGGATGAACTGCTGACAAATTGTCAGCAGTTGAAAATGATTGCCTCAGACGGAAAGCGCCGCGCAACGGATGTTGCCACGACAGAGCAACTTCTGCGTATCATCCAGTCTATCCCATCACCAAAAGCTGAACCGTTTAGGCTCTGGCTTGCAGAAGTAGGTCGGGAGAGAATTGAAGAAACCATTGACCCCGAGCAGGCCATTGACCGGGCCTTGGAAACCTATCTGAAAAAGGGATACGATCCCGACTGGGTACATCAAAGGCTACTTTCCATCCGCATTCGCAACGAACTGACGAATGAATGGCAGAAGCGCGGCGTGGAAAAGGGACGTGAATTTGCGATTTTGACCGACGAGATCTCAAAGGCGTGGTCCGGCATGACCACGCGGCAGTATAAAAACCTCAAGGGACTCAAAAAGGAGAATCTGCGCGATAATATGAGCGATACCGAGCTCGTGCTGACCATGCTGGCGGAAGCGTCAACGCGGGATATTTCCAAAGCGACAAAACCAGATGGTTTTGCCGAGAATGTGAAGGTGGCCAAACGTGGCGGTAATGTTGCAAATGTTGCCCGGCAGCAGCTTGAGGCGGAAACTGGCCATCCCGTCATCACAGCACAGAATGCCGCACAGCTAAATGCGGTGGTTACAGAAATGATCGAAGCGTCGGCGCAAGTGATTGACCGTCCGGACAAATCGAAAAGCGAATAAAGCTGTCCCGATATAGAAAAAATCATTGAAGGGGATATGTGCGATGAGTACATTATTTGCAAAAGAGTATCAGTGCTTTGAAGACATCAAACGGACTCGACCGGACGGAACGGAATACTGGGCAGCGAGAGAGCTCGCTCCGGTGCTGGACTACGCAAAATGGGAAAATTTCTATAAGGTCATCAAGCGTGCCATGATCGCCTGCGAGAACAGCGGTCGCAGCGTCTCGGACGATTTTCCTGAGGTCGGGAAAATCGTAGAGGCAGGTGCAACGAGAAAAACGATTGCCGATTACGAACTGTCTCGTTATGCCTGCTATCTGATCGTCCAGAACGGAGATCCGCGCAAAGAGGTGATCGCTCTTGGACAGACCTACTTTGCGATCCAAACCTACCGGCAGGAGGTTGCAGACCGCTTTAATCAGTTGGATGAGGATAGCCGCAGACTTGTAGTGCGCGGAGACATTAAGCAATGGAACCAGCTCTTGGCCGAGACCGCACGAAACGCTGGCGTTATCACGGCGGAAGAATTTGCAATCTTTCAGAATGCCGGATATATGGGCTTGTATGGCGGAATGACGGTAGACGACATTCATCGCAGAAAGGGACTTGCCATCGGACAAAAGATACTTGATTACATGGGAAGCACGGAGCTGATCGCTAACCTGTTTCGCATTTCGCAGACGGAGGAAAAGCTGCGCAAGGATCAGGTTTCAACCCCCAATGCCGCGACCGCTGTTCATTATGCTGTCGGGAATGAAGTAAGGGAGGCGATCCGAAAGATCGACGGCACCATGCCGGAGGATCTTCCAACACCTGAAAAGAGCATCGCGCAGTTGGAGCGCGAACAGATGGAACGCCTGAAACAAAAAGCCAATGATGGACAACTCATGCTGGATGAATGACCTTTCCTCATATTGGGGAAGCATAAAATAAGATAAGAAATGCTGAAAGGCTCGACACCGTAAGGTGCCGGGCCTTTTCCTATGACTCCGAGGTGAGAGAAATGAATGAGACAACAAATAACTGCCGAGCATCCCGCGCTCATAATCCGTTTGACGACGGTGCGAGGGAGCGTTTGCGGCGCATGGAGCTGCTTACTGAGACGGGGAGCATCAAGGCATCGGCCTTGATTGCGCTGGCTCATACCTTCGCCGGATTGCTGTTTGACGATTTGTGCGATGCCAGCCAAGACTATTCCGGTGTCCAAACCGAATTACAGCAGCTGTTTGACGCAGTGGATCGTGCAGAGCCGAGGCAGAAATTTCTGCTGCTTTGCCTGCAATATGACCGCCTATCCCAAGTCCTTCCTGATCCCATTTGGTGGATCAGCGGGACACCTGAGATCGCGGGCGAATTTGCAGGACACTTTATCCGGCACTTAAAGAAATTGAACTGCTGCGAGGAGGTAGTGCGGTGAAGGGGATTTTGGTATATCAGCCTCCGGGCAGAGCCTCGCAGGTCGCTGCCTTTATAGAGGATCTGGAGCCGCGGCTGAGAGAAAAGATCATTCGTCAGCTATACCGATTGACGCTGCCGCAGAAGCCGGAAATGAAGGAACCGCATTTCAAGCGTTTTTCACTTGAGCGGTATCGGAGCCTATGCGAGCTGCGGGTGAAGACCAAGCTCTGCGTTCGCGTTATCTTTTACCCATGCGCCAACGGAGATACTATGCTCCTTTATGCGTTCGTCAAGCGCCAGAAGCGTGATACGATGCAGGCGTTAGAGCAGTCTCTCAGCATACTCGATGCGCTGCGGGAGCATCCGGAGCGCACGGTAGAATACAAGGTCAGAGAGGAGGGAGCATGAGACGACCGCACATCCTTTGATACCGCGAAAATAGCAGATCATAACAAATTTCTACATTAGGAGGTTTCCACAACATGAAAAAGGCAATTCTCTGTGTACTGCTGACACTGTCCATGTCGGTCTCGGCGTTTGCATTGGAGGTACCGACAGATACCGTGGTGCAAAATCTGAATGGCAGCCAGCAGGTCATCAAAACCTTTACGATCCCGGCAGATCAGGACCCGCAGAGCCTGATCGAACGGCCCTTTGAGCTGGAGGGCTATCTCTACACCTTTACGGATATTGTCAAAACGGAAAATGCCGTAGAGGAATCCAAGCCCCATACCGAGGTCATCACGGTGGAGACGGACAAGAATGACCTCGCCCTGATTTTGCAGCAGCTGAAGCCTACCGTCGAATTTGACGACGGCACCTTCAAGGGCACGCTCGCCCTCGACCACACCAGTCTCAACACCGAGGCGTCCGGCTATGCAGCTAAGAGCTACACCGTGAGCGAAGTCAAGACCATCGGACGACTTGACCGTAACGATATGTCCTATGTCCCGTCTACTACCGTAAAAAACGGACGCACCTTGAACCTTGCCAATGTGGAATGGCAGGTCACGGGAACCGACCTTGTTGGTGAGGCATTGGTGCCATCGTCTTATCAGGCCGTTGCCACCTATTCTGCAAAGGCGACCTATCAGGCGGCTACCGGCTATGTCACAACTGCGGAATATACCGGCGAGGTCACGCACGAGGGCGTTGAGAGCATCACCTATGTGCTGACTTACCTGGGAACAAAGGTCGGTATCGCTCATGTGCTTTCCAATGTGGGCGGCTTCTTTGCGGCAAACTGGCTTGTACTTATTGTCGGTGCCGCGATGGGAGCTGCCGTGATTTTCGGCATCGTATATGTATCGTATGTGCGTCGGCACAGAGCTGCCCATGCTGAGACGGATGATGGGGATGCGAGTATTTCAGAGGAGGAAACGGAATGAATCATTTCAGACGATTGACCGGATTGGCACTGATGCTCATGACGATGGCTGCACTGTCGGTCAGTGCCTTTGCCATGGAATACAGTATTGAGACGGAGGATAACACGGAATACTATCCCTCCACCTCTTACGAGGTTATGTATGGTGCTGCATACAACTATGGCGGCTCTAACCTTGTGGACTATCAGATCCCCGAATTGCCCTACGGCGTGTCCAGTACGACGCAGATCGGCATTATGGAGAAAAACTATTTGCCTGGCTTACAGCAAAATGCTGGTACTTCCATTTCCAGCGAGAACGGTCCCTCCGGTGGGTTCTATGATTTCCCCTCTGGCTCTATATCCTCAGTCAAACCGGGCGTGCCGACCTACACCAGCGTTGACGGCATGGAGCGTAAGGATGGCAGTATCGGCACGCTGAAGATCCCATCTCTGAATATCAATATGAAGGTATGGGAGGGTGAGACCAACGCCAGTATGGCAAAGGGACTGGGACACTATAGCTCCACCTCCGGATGGGACGGCAACGTCGGCATCTGCGGGCATAACCGCGGCGCGAAATACAATATTGGCAGCATCAGAAATCTGGAGATCGGCGATACCATTACCTATTCGACGGTCTACGGAACACGAACCTATGCGGTCATTTTGGTAAAGACGATCTCGGATTCCGACTGGAGTTATTTGCAGGCGACCGCTGATAACCGCATCACCATCACCACCTGCCCTGCTGACCGACCGAGCAAAAGGGTGTGCGTTCAGGCAGTAGAGGTAAGCAGTTGAAACCCTTGCAGTGCAAGGCTTTTGTGCAAAATTATTTTTCTGCCGTAAGCATTTAAAATAAACCTTTGACAAGCCATTATTTCTGTATTATGCTCAAACCACTCCGGAGAATAAAATCAAAAAAGGAAGTATCAGATTGATACAGCAATTCAGACCGAAGAGGAAGGACGATGAGATCAGAGTAAAAATGGATATCACCGTTGACCTTCCTGCAGAAGTAGCTGAACAGGCTGAGCAGCTCGGCATTTACGAGTTTGAGCGGTGCATTTATGATCCCGACACTCGCCGTATGACTGCCAGCGTGACCACCACATTTTATCGGAAGGGAGCGTGATACAATGAAGAAGATTTTGTATTTGCTTATCGGGCTTGCGTTAGGCTTTGCCCTTGGTTCGCCTGCGGCACAGGCTATTGAGGGTATCCTCGCACAGCGCTGCACCTCGCCTATTCTCCTCAACGGTGCTCCCGTTGAGATTGAAGCGTACACCATCAATGGACACAACTATTTCAAGCTCCGCGACATCGGTAAGGCGGTTGGCTTTAATGTTTATTGGATTGCCGAGGACAGAACGGTACAAATCGAAACGGGTCAACCGTACACCGGCGAGGCACCCATTAGAACCGGAGATGTCGAGTCGGATTTACAGTCAGGACCAAACGCTTCCACTGTTGATGTGGACGCTATGAAGCGGGATATCGTGGAGCGTACCAACGCGCTCCGCACCGAGAGAGGTATCGCATCGCTGACCACCAGTGACAAGCTCATGCAGGCAGCACAGGTTCGCGCCGACGAAATGGCGGCAAACAGCGTCTACTCCCATACCCGCCCGGATGGGCGAGAATACACCACGGTCACAGACTGCAAATATGTCGGGGAGAACATCCACCAAATCCCATTGCTATATCTGGAACAGCAAAAGGGAGAGCTTGTGGGAACCGTTGTGCACTCATGGTCAAAGTCCGCAGGGCACATGGAGAATATGATCAATGCAAGCTATGCCTCAATCGGTGTGGGGCTTGCGCGAGGAATTGATGGCAACGGCCTCGAGTGCTGGTACTGTGTCCAGCTATTCCTCCGGGATGGATACCATATCACATGGGTGGATACGCCGGCAAAGAGGTAACACACCGCTCCAGAAAATAGCAGTTGATTTCATGATAAAGTTCTGATAATATAATGATAAAAACAGAACGGAATCATGGAGGAATTACTATGATAAATATTAGACCTGTTTCCGATTTGCGAAACAAATTCCCTGAAATCGAGGAAACCGTGCTGAGAACAGGCGAGCCTGTCTACCTAACCAAGAACGGCTATGGTTCCATGGTGGTCATGAGCATCGAGCAGTATTCGGCGCTGACAGATGACATCGAGCTGAAGCTGGACGAGGCCGACCGGGCGGCGGATTCTTCGGATGTTCGCTATTCCGGAGATGAGGTATTCAAGCGAGCAAGAGGACGAATCCATGGACGGAAAGCACTATAAGCTGAGCATTTTGCCGCTCTTTGAGGATGATCTCAATGAGATCGTGGACTATCTCTGCATTCGCCTTCAGAATCCCATTGCGGCGGAGGACTTTGTTGCTGCCGTAGAAACAGCGATCCGCGAGCGTCTTTCCTGTGCGGAAGCATTTGAGCCGTATCATTCCGAAAGAGAGCGCAGATATCCTTATTACCGCATTCAGGTGAAAAACTACACGATCTTCTATGCGGTGATCGGAGACACGATGGAAGTGCGCCGTATCATCTATAGCCGCAGAGATATAAGTAGGCAACTTTGACAAAAACTTCATAGCTAAGCGAAGCAGACCGAGATACCTGATATGCTCCCCCTATGGAAACAGTGTTTTATTTCACTGTCTCTCATAGAGGGAGCATATCAACCTCTCGGTCTGCTTTTCTTATGCAAAAATTGTAGGAGGTATCACATTGAAAACGCTCAAAACAAGGCTCATTTCGACACTCCTGGTTGTCATGACGCTGCTCAGCCTGCTGCCCACCACGGCCTTTGCCGCGACCGGCACGGGCAAGGGCATTACGATCACGACCAATCAAGTGTACTGGTCCACGCGTATACTGGCAAACGGAACACCGTACAGCTACCGCCCGCCGGAGGCGGCAGGGCGGCTTCTCTACTGCCTCGACAGTGGACTCGGCTACCACAACGCTACGCCGTCATACTGCGATTCTTTTACCTATACCTCGGCTACCAATGCAGACGCCGATGCCGTTCTCAAAACCGCTGTTGCCAACAGCGGCCTTGGCGAGATGGACGCGGCGACGCTCGCCAATGTCAAGTGGCTCATGACCTACATCAACGACAGCAAAGCATCCAATATAGGCCAGCTCTTTATGGCGGTGCAGACTTATATTTGGGACCATCAAAGCTATAAGGGCGCCGGAGATGGCACCGGAGATGCGGGTGGTTATGCCAACGCGGACACCTATGACCTGTATCTGGGCCTCATCGACTCCATGCTTGCGCAGAAGGCGCGGGAGGATGCCGAATTTCAGCGTCAAATCGCAGAATATGCAGCGCGAGGACAGGTCGCCTCCGTAATTGAAGATGATGCTGCAAAATGGGCGGTATTTGCTCTTTCGAGCAATCGCAAGAACCAGTCCTTCTTCAACTATTATGGTCCGCGTAAGCTGGTGGTAAAGGATAAACCGCAGGACGGTGATGATTCTGCTCCGCCGGCTGGGGACGCTGATATTACGCTGAGGAAGGTTGCCGCAGGAACGACCCGTGGTTTGGATGGCGCGAAATTCAATATTTACCGCGACGGTCAGATTGTCGGCAGCGATGTAACTCGTAATGGTGGCATCATTGAGGTAAAGGACGTTACCAAGGGCTTATGGACGTTCGTGGAGGTGGAGGCTCCGGAGGGCTACGCCCTGGCCCCCACTTCCCACAGCGTCTATGTTGACACGACTGATGGTGACAAGCAATACACCGTGACCGCCGAAAACCATGCGCTGCCCGATATGAAGATCACCAAGCGGGACGCCATGAGCGGTAAGCCCATCGCCGGCACAGTGTTCTCGGTGAAGTCCGTCACCGGCAGCTATTCCACCTCCGTCACGACCGGGACGGACGGTTCCGCAACGCTCTCGGCCATTCCTGCCGGTGTCTATGTTGTGCGTGAGGAATCCGTTCCCGAGCCGTACATCGTAACCAATACCGAGCAGACCGTGGCGCTGCGCCCCGGCAAAACCTCCGAGGTCACTTTCGTTGACTATGAAAAGCCCGGTCTTGAAATTGTCAAGAAGAACATCGCCAACGGAGAGCCCATCGAGGGCGTCACTTTCCGCATCGAGCAGATCGACGGCAGCTTTTCTACCAGCGCCACCACCGATAACCATGGGCGGATTTTCCTCGACTCTGTTCCTGTTGGCACATTCAAAGTAACGGAGATCAATGTTCCCAACCATGTCATTCTCTGCCCCATCCCGCAGGAAGTGGCATTGAAGCCCGGCGAAACCTCTACCGTCACCTTCTTCAACGCCCTCAAGCCCAGTCTGGAGATCCGCAAGTTGGATAGCGTCACCGGTGATCCCGTCAAGGGTGCCAAGTTCCAGATCTGGTATGGCAGCAACCATACCGACACCGGTGAGCTCAATGACCTCGGCACTTACTTTTCTGACGCAAGCGGAAAAATCATTCTCCCCGAGATCAAAGATGGCTGGTACAAAGTAACGGAATTGGAACCGGCGTCCGGGTATGCCATCAAGGAGCCTGCCACACAGGAATGCTTCATCTCCGGTGGTGAGAGCAAAATCCTAACCTTTGAGAACACGCCTCTTTCCGCCATCATCATCCGCAAGGTGGACAGCGAGAGTGGTCAGCCGCTGGAGGGCGCGTGGTTCCGCATCCGCTACCTTGGCGGCACCTCCGGTACGGGTGGCACGGTCATCGGTGAGTACCGCACTTCGAGCAATGGAACCATTGTCGTGACCGGCCTCAAGGCAGGCACTTATGTCTGCGAAGAGATCTCCGCACCGGACGGGTATGTGATCACCGACGCCGCGGAAACGGTCTATCTTTCCGGTAAGGATCAGGACGTGATTACCGTGACCTTTGGCAACGATAAGATGGGGTCCCTCCTGATCGTAAAAAAGGACGCCGTGACCGGCGCCCCCATTTCCGATGTGGAGTTCTTCATCACCGATTCGGATGGCAGCGTGATCGGCAACGCCAACGGAAAGTATGTGACCGATAGCGCAGGCACCATCCGTATTGACGGCCTGACACCCGGCATGACGGTCATCGCAAAAGAGGTGCGTGCCAAGGATGGCTACATCCTCGACGATACCCCGCAGAGCATCAAGATCAAGCGCAATGCCGTGATGACGCTGGAGTTCCGCAACCAGCCCAGGGGCGGCGTTTGGGTGAAAAAGGTGGACGCTGTGACGAACGCTCCCATCTCTGACGTGGAGTTCCTTGTCACGGATTCCGATGGCAATCTCATCGGCAACGCCAACGGCAAGTTCGTGACGGACAGCGCAGGCACGTTCACCATTACGGACATCGCCCCCGGCACCACGCTTATCATCAAGGAAACCCGCGCAAAGGACGGCTATTTGTTGGATGATACGCCTCAGACAGTCAAGGTCAAGTCCAATGAAGTTGTCACGGTGGAGTTCCGCAATCAGCCAAAGGGCAATCTCATCATCGTAAAGCAGAACTCCGTTACAAAAGAACCTCTGGAGGGTGTCGAGTTCAAGATTGTCTATGCGGATGGCTCGTATGTAGATGCTGCGGGCGGCACGCTGTCTTCCACCGGCCTGTACCGGACGGATAAGGCGGGTAAAATCTCCATTTCCGGCATCTCCGGCACCATAGTAGCGACGGAGGTGAAATCGATCCCCGGTTACACCATTGATGAAAACACCCGTACCCAGACCGTGGTTGTCAACCCCAACGATACGCAGACGCTCCACTTTTACAACACGCCTGTCGGCGGCGTGGAGATCATCAAGGTCAACGAGGACGATCACAGCGAGCGCATCCCCAATACGACTTTTGAGATCCGCAAGACCGACGATGCCTTGGTGGATACCGTCACAACCGGTGAAAATGGCAACGTGTTCGTATCCTTGGAAGATGGCAGCTACTATGCAAAAGAGGTCACATCGAACAAATCGTTCCGGCTGGATGATACGCCGCACTATTTTGAGATCAAGGATGGCAAGCGTGTGACGCTTCAGGTGACCAACAAAAAGCTCAGCGGCATCGTCATCCACAAAATCGACAGCGCCACGGGAGAGGGAATCTATGGCGTAAAGTTTGTCCTCTATGACGCGAACAAGAAGCCCATCGGCGAGTACACCTCGGACGATGAGGGCTACATCTACATTGACGAGATCCCCGGCGGGCTGAGCGGCCGCTTTTATCTGAGAGAACTGGAAGCCGCCCCCGGCTACACGCTGGATAAGCAGTATAAGACCGTCTATGTCTCTCCGGGCAAGACCGTGGAGATCGAGTGGGAAAATACCGCTGTCAAGGGCCAGATCCAGATTTATAAGTACGCCGCTGAGTATAACGAGGTCACCGGCACCGCCGCAGGCACCCCGCTCAAGGGCGCTGTTTATGAGATCGTCAATGCCCGCAGCGGCAAGGTGGTGGACTACATCACGACGGACGCCCGGGGCGTTGCGGCCAGCAAGCCGCTGCCGCTGACCCGCTATCAGATCCGGGAGGTCACAGCGCCCGCCTATTGGCAGCTCGATCCCACCGTGCATGATGTGACGCTGGAATATCCCGGTCAGATCATCAAGCTCTCTGCCTATGATAAGCCTGCCAGCCTCGGCGTTAGCATCACCAAGCGCGGCAACGCGCAGGTCATGGCGGGCCAGTCCATGCGCTACGATCTTACGGTGGCCAACACCTCCAACGTGCCGCTGGAGTCTTTCTTCTGGCACGATAAAATTCCCTACGATGTGGCGCGTCCCACGACGCTTACCACCGGCACTTACAGCGCGCGACTCAACTACCGGATCCTTTACAAAACCAATTACAACGCGAGCTATCAGGTGCTGGCGAGCAACCTGCTCACCGGCAATAATTACAGCTTTGCCCTCAACGCCATTCCCATGCAGGCGGGTGAGGTGGTAACTGACATCTATTTTGATTTTGGGAAGGTTCCTGTCGGCTTCCAGAGCGTTGTTAATCCCACGCTGAGCGTGATGGTCAACGGAAACGCGGTCAATGGCTATCAGATGGTCAACCGCGCCGATGTGGGCGGCAGATATCAAGGCACATGGCAGACCGCAACGGCAAGCTGGGTAACAATCATCCGAAACCTGACGCCAGTGCGCCTCATCACACTTCCGAAAACGGGATTCTGACAAAAGAGTGGCGGCAGCTTTTTGCTGTCGCCACTCTCGTTTGAAACGGGTTCAAGCTGAGGAAACGGTTTTGATGAGGATCGTTGTCAAAACGCGCTGACTTTCCTTGCTGCAGGAGTCGCAGAATTGATTTTTCAGCGCAAAATCAACTGCTGCCGAGATGCGGCTGAGGTCCTTCTGATCTAACGAGTCCTCCGTGAGATGACGACGGACGGCCTGATATGCGTCGCGCACATTTTCCGCGACATTCGCGCCGCCAAAGAGCGTGCCGATCATGCCGTCGATCATCGCGGCTTCTTCGTTGGTATAAATCATAGCAATCTCACCTCATCTCACGAAACCGATTATATCAGATGAGATACCCAAATTCAAGACAAGATGTGGGAACGCGGCGGCAGGCGGACACAACCGCCTGCTGCCGCAGCTTTCATAAGGAGCATGGACTATGACAAAAAGACTTTATCAAATGTACCTCACCGCCCTGTCTCTTGTGCTGGTCGTTGCCGTAATGATAACGCCCGCCCTCGCGGTGGAGGATATGTGGACGGTGGCAAACCGGATCATCGTAGATGTCTACGCTAAGATCGTCAGCATCAGCACCGTGTTGGCCGGCCTTATGTCCGCGATCGCGGTGATCGGAGCCAAGCTGTCCAATAACCAGCAAAAGACTGATCAGGCATGGGACTGGCTCAAGCGTATTTGGCTTGCGTGGGCTGTCATCAACGGCATCGGCGCGTTCATCGCCTATGTTGCCCCGCTGTTCAGCGGACTTGCGACCTTGACGCCATAAGGATATTACCGCTCCGGCACAAAGGGGGTATCCAAATTGCTAGAGCTGATTTTCCAAGGCTTTGCGGAGTGGGCGTACGAGCTGGTGCTGGAATGCTGGGAGTATTTCTCGACCGCGCTGCTGGACATTATGAGCATGGACTATGCGTACATGAAAAGCCATGTTCCCGTGATGGACGACATCATACAGGTGCTTATGGCGGTCGGATGGGCGCTTCTGATCGGTAATCTCGTCTTTCAAGCGCTCAAAAGCATGATGTCCGGCCTCGGCTTTGAAGGCGAGGACCCGAAGCTGCTTTTTACCCGAAGCTTTGTTTTTTCCTTTCTCCTGCTGGCAAGCCCGCAGATCTGCGAGATCGGGCTTAGCATTACCGCAAGGATCATTGACCTGCTGCAAGTCCCGACCGCTGTTCATGTGACGCTGGTGGATAAGAGCGTATTCGGTACGCTTACCGCGTCGTGGCTGCTCGCGATCCTATTCGGTATTATTATCATATTCAAGACACTCAGGCTCCTGCTGGAAATTGCGGAGCGGTATGTTATCCTCGCCGTACTCACCATGACGGCGCCGCTGGCATTTGCCATGGGCGGCAGCAAAAGCACCGCGGACATCTTCAGCGGCTGGTGCAGAATGTACGGCTCCATGTGCCTTTTGATGGTGACCAATGTGATCTTCTTCAAAATGCTTCTGTCCGTCCTCTCCACAGTGCCAAGCGGGCTGGATGTATTTCTGTGGATTGTGCTGATCCTGACCCTCGTAAAGGTCGCAAGAAAGGCGGATGCCATCATCACCCGCATTGGGTTGAATCCGGCCATCACCGGCGACTCTCTCGGGCGGCCGCTGCCCGGCGCACTGACCTACATGGTTGTGCGCTCGGCGGCCTCGCACATTACCAAGAGTGTTGGGAAGTCTGCCGGCGGCAGAGGCAGCGGCTTCTCCTCCGGCGCTTCTCCGAGCGGCAGAGGCCCACGCACGGGCGGACCGTTCGGCGGAGGCCGCTTTGCAGGATATACTGCAAGCGGCTTCTATCAGAAAGCACAGCGGCAAAGCGCACAGCAAGGGGCAGGCGAGCGAGCCTACGCCTCCCATAGCGACACGGTTCAGACGGGCAGAGTGCAGACAGCCTCGCAGGAACATAGCGCAGCATCCATGTCGCAGAGTAGCTCCGTGATCCGGCAGCAAACATTCACGGAAGGCGCAGAGCGGAATGGTTCAGCGCTGCATGGCACACGCCAGACGCCTGCTCCCGCTTCACCGGCGAGCCGCACCCTATCGGATAGCGTAAGAACTCCGGGCGGCAGGCACGGTCCCGCAGGAACACAGGCGGCGTCGTCCTCGACCCGCATATCACTGGCGAATACGCAGATCACGCAGAGCCGAAGCGTTACCGGACAGACGGTTAGGAATACGACCTCGATCACAGGGCAGAAGCCGCCCGCCGGCACCGCGGGGAATACATCTCCGGCGTCGGAGGAGGGGCGGCATAACGCATCGCCGCCTGCACAGACACGATATACGCAGCGCCCGGTGCAGACGGTGCCGAAAGCAGCGGCGCAAAGGGCTGCCGCGCGGCAGACAACGCTTCGCGCGGAATCGCCGCGTCCCGGTCCCGCAGGAACAACGCCTCCGCCTTCTGCCCCTGCTCTGACCGTTGAACCTCGGCCCGGCAGAAACCTGTCCCAAGCCCGTACAGCACCCTTTGAACAAGCGAGGCAGCATGACTCGGCGCGGCAGGAACCGCGCACAGTCGGAGACGGCAGCGCTCGCCCCATGAGAGGTGCAGTCTCCGTTCAGCACCCCGGCCCCGCAGGAAACGGGGCAAACAGCCGTGAAAAGGCACAGTCTCGCCCGATCGCAGGGGCGCGAATGTCTATGCCGAAGACTGCGCGAACAGGTGGGCTTTCAAAGCCGTCTGTCACGGAAGCTATGAAGGGAGCGGGGAAAAAAGAAAAGGCTCTGACGCCAAGTCGAAAACAGCGAGGGAAAAAGCATGAAGGAACATGAGAATACCCGCACGGGGCTCCAAAGAGCAGTAGACCTCGCTTATGCGGCAAGAGCCGCACGCCGTATTCTTCAGGCAGCGGCAGCGGGCGGCCTACACGGCGCCGCTGCCGTCGCGGTCAAAGAGACGGCTCCGTTTCTTGTAAAAATACTGCTCATGATCCTCATTGTCTTAATCGTGCTCCCTATGGTGATTTTTACGGCGCTTCCCAACATCTTCTTTGGGTATAGCTCCTCTGATACGGACGCCATCGCGCAAATGACAGGGCAGGCCATGACCATCGGCGGAGTGTATATGAGCCTTGATGATTTTGAGGCAGCACAGATCGACTCCGTTGTGACCGGCATCGTTGCAGAGTATGAGGAAAACGGAACAGCCATTGACCGCATAGAGGTGTCCAGCTCTATGACGGAAAAGGATCTCCTATGGATCATCGCTATCAACTCCGCAGCCTATCGACAGGACCTCAATGCCATGAGTGCCGACCTTGTTCGGGATTTCTGCAAATCGAGCCTGTCGTATTTCCCGACGCTCGGCCTGACGGAGGATGGCGGCGACGGAGTTGTGACGACCTTGACGGTAAAGGTCAAGCATCTTGATCCGGATGAACTGATGGACGAGCTTGGCTTTAACAAGGATGCTAAGCAATGGGCGGGAGCGCTCTATGAGACACTGGAGCAGAGCGACGCCATCAATAAGTACAGGACATATTACGAAACCTATCGGCCGGATCACAGCGGCGACGGCTCCTTTTCCGGAGATGTTGAGTACGGCACCGATTACGATAATCAGATCGACATATCTCGCTTTGTCGATCCCGGCACGAAGAACAACCTCGACCTCGCCGCCTACGCGGTACAGGCGTGGGAGAACAACTGGGGCTATGTGTGGGGTACCTACGGCAACATTCTGACGCCCTCGCTGTTTGCGTATAAAAAGCAGCAATACCCGGATGGTGTGGGCAATCACGCTGATTTTATTGAAAGCCACTGGCTCGGCCGCCGCACTGCCGACTGTATCGGACTCATCAAGGGCTATGGCTGGCTGGATACGGATAGCATGACCATCGGCTATGCGGCGAATGGAATGCCGGATTATGGTGCGGATCAGATGTATCGGGTGTGCAAGAATGCCGGCGTGCAGAATGAGGACTACGGACCGATATCCACCTTGCCCGAGCTCCCCGGCCTCATGCTTTGGAAAAGCGGTCACGCGGGCGTCTATATCGGCGGCGGCTACGCCATAGAAGCCATGGGGACGCGGAAGGGCGTTGTGAAAACGAAGGTCAGCGACCGTGGCTGGCAGGGCTGGGGGAAGCTCCCCTACATCAACTATCGGGAGGGAACTTGATGGCAGCATCGACATATCTGCGGGTGATACGTCTGAAATGCGGCGTATCACTCCTTGAGCTGGAACGGCACAGCAGCTTCAGCAATCAATATTTAAGCGCGCTGGAGTTGGGAAATATCAAGCGCACAGAGAGAAATGAGCGGCTTCTTCGCTGCGCGATGGAGGAGGTTATTGCTTCTCGTGAACGGACGGTTGACGAGCTGAGGCGAATGCTGCTGCAATATCAGGGCCGGCTATTAGAAACTGTGGAGGCGGATTCGGATGAATTATGAGGTCTACCACATTCCTACAAACTTTACGGACGCGGGGCGCGTCATGGGACTCTTTGAGCTTCGGAATCTGGTTGAGGCCGTGGTCCTGACGATCCCCGTTTTGTATCTTTGCATCGCCTTCCTTCCATTCGCTCTGAGCACAAAGATCATGGTGACGCTGGTGGTCATCGTACCCGTCGGTGGCTTTGGCCTTATCGGCGTCAACGATGACAGCATGACACACTGGCTGGAGGACTGGTGGCGCTGGCGCAGAAGGCGTCGGATCATTCTTTTTCGAGGTGAGGTCAGAAAATGAATCTGAAGGAACTGATTTTCGGCAAGGGGGCAAGCTCCGGAGGCGAGGGCGGTGTGTACCGCGACAGCATTCAAGCCTGGCTACCCATCAAAAACATCATCGGCGGTGTCGTTATCACGAAGGACAACCGCTTTGTGAAGATCCTCGAGCTGCTGCCAGTCAACGTCTATTTGAAGTCAGCCAATGACCGGCAGAATATTGTTTCCTCTTTTGCCGCCTATCTCAAGATCGCGCCGAACGATTTGCAGATGGTGGCACGCACGCTGCCGGCGGATACCCAGGCGTATGTGGAGCAGATGCGCCGCTTCGCGGAGCAGGAGGAAAACGAGGATTGCCGTGAGATGATCGAAGACAATATTCAAGAGATCGGGTACGGCATTGCAAGCGACGCCATGCGGCATCGCTTTTTTCTTGTGTTTCAATACGAGGCTAATATGCGGGCAAAGCACAACACCGCCAAAGCCATCCTTCAGCGGCTCAACGAGGAGGCTGACACGGCACGGAGGTATCTTGACGCCTGTGAGCTGGAGGTGCTGGAGCCGCGGTACAGCGACAACTTTGTATTGAAGCTGCTTTATGAGATCCTAAATAAGCAAACCGGTCAGCGTGTCCGTCTGCCGGACGGTGTCTTTGATATGACGACGGCAGTACACGGCATCTACGAAGATGAGTGAGCTGCAATTTGCAGCTCACTCATCTTCTCGATATTCAAGGGGCAGCTGATCGTTACAAAAAGCCTTGAGGACGGGAATATCCTTTGTTGCTATGTCCCATACCCGGTCAAGCTGGATCTTGCCGTAGTCATGGACAATGATATTCCGAACGCCTTTGATATGCGGCCATTGGATCTGTTCTTTTGTAGAGCTTCGGTACTCCTCGGATAAGCCGCCTGTCAGTTCTCCGATTTGCAGGATGCTGAACGCAATGGATTGCTGATAGTCGCTGTCTAACAGAAAGCCATCCGGCGAATTGCCGAAACGGGCGATTGTATCCTGAATACCCAGACAGTAATCCCGAATCTTCAAGATCCGCTGTAAGTCACGCGACAGCATAGATCTTCCTCCGTTCTTTATTGACGATCTCCCGAAACAGCTTATCGCTCATCCTACGGCACGGCTGCTCAAGGGCCACCGTTGTAATGAGGTCGATCTCCTTCTGCAAAGCTGCCTCCAAGTCATTATAGAGTCCACCGATCGCAAAAAAGCCGGAAAGATCCGCGCCGGAAAGATCCACCAGCAGATCCACGTCGCTGTCGTCGCGCGCCTCCCCGCGGGCGTATGAGCCGAACAGGTAGACCGCTTTGAGATGATATTTCTCTGCTACGGGTCGAATTCGGCTGCTGATCTCATCAATGGTATAAATCATAAGTTTTCTCCTCCCCATAGTAAGCATAGGTATGACCTACTTTTATTATACGCATTTTCACCGCGATTTCAAGATAAAGAAGGATGTGACATTGGCTTGAAAAATAAGCAGACGCCAAAAAGGAAAAAGGCCGCAGCCGCCATTCCCAAGAGGAAAAAGCAGAGTGAGGAGGAACGATCCAACCAGTCGCTTTTGAAGCGCGTGATCTTCGGTGAAGAGAAGCCGGATCTTACTGAATTGGAGGCAGGCTCCACCACGATCCTTGATATTCTCTCACCCACCACAGTTGATACCAAAAGCAAGGATTACATCGTTGTGGACGGCGTGTACCATACCTATCTTTATATCACAGGGTATGGCTATACCACCACCGTCGGCTCCTGCTGGCTTGCCCCGCTGGTAGAGGCCGGCGAGGGGATCAACATGAGCTTCCTTGTCAAGCGGCAATCAAAGGAGAAGATACTCTCCAAGATCTCGCAGACAACGATGATGAACCGCTCCCGTATGCGGGAGGTAGGCGATACCAGACAGGACTATGAAGAGCTTGACAGCGCCATCAGCTCCGGTCTCTACCTCAAGGATGTGATGAACCGGCAGGGCGAGGACTTCTATTATATGCACACGCTCATCGAGGTCACGGCGCTTGATCCCGAAACGCTGGAGCAGCGGATGACAGAGGTGGAAAAGCTCTGCGTGTCCGTGGATATGATCGCCCGGCGCTGCGACTACAAAAATGAGCAGGCTTTTCTCTCCTCGCTCCCGATCCTCTCTCTTGACCCGGATATTGAGCGAAAAGCGCGGCGGAATGCGCTGACCTCCGGTGTGGCTGCGGCGTTCCCCTTTGCCTCCTATGAGCTGAGCGACCACAACGGCATCTTCTTGGGACTGAATCTCTATAACCGCTCACCGGTGTTCCTTGACCCCTACGACGACTACAAGTACACCAACGGAAATTGGTGGATCGGCGGCTCCACCGGCGCGGGTAAGACGGTCACGCTCCAATGCCTCGGCGGGCGGCTTCGGCAGCAGGGCAAGCGCGTTATCATCATCGCGCCGAAAAAGGGGCATGAGTTCCGTCCGCTCTGCGAGAAGTTAGGTGGGCTGTACCTGCGGATGTCGCCGTCCTCCAAGGACTGCCCGAACCTGATGGCCATTCGGCGGAGGTCGCTCGATTCCTACGCGAAGCTCAAGAATATCGCGGCTCGCGACGACTCCGTACTGGCGGATAAGATCGCACAGCTCATCATCTGGTTTTCCTTGAAGAAAAAGGACTTGAACGAGGAGGACAAAAGCCGTCTCGACTCGTCGCTGGTGGAGGTGTACGGGCGTTACGGCATCACCTTTGATAACCGCACCATCGTAGACGAGGATGGCAGCTTCCGCACCATGCCGGTCATCGCAGACTGGTATGAGGTGCTTTCTCAAAACCCGGATACCCGTCATTTAGCGGTCGTCCTCTCCCGCTACGTCACCGGCTCCGCTGCGGCAATGGCGAGCCGAAACGACATTGATCTTGATAATAAGTACATTGTCCTCGATCTCTCCGGCATGCCGGACGACATGATCGCAGACGGCACCTTCTGGGCAACCAGCGTTGCCTACGATCTCATTATGAACTGCGAGAGCGGCCTTTCTGCTCTGCTCGCGGACGAGCTGTGGAGCCTTGTGGGCGCAACGGCCAATCCGCAGGCGGCGGGCTTCATTCTGGAAATGGTAAAGACCATCCGCGGGCTTGGCGGCATCGCCGTCACGAGCACGCAGGGAATGCAGGACCTCTTTGGCTTGGAGGGCGGCAGCTACGGCAAGGGCATACTGGATGCCAGCCGCATCAAGCTCGTCATGCAGATGGAGGAGCAGGAGGCGCGGCTCATTCAGGACAAGCTCAATCTTTCGGAGGACGAGGTGCGTCAGATCACCCGCTTCCGACGCGGTGAGGGGCTGCTTTGCATCGGCTATAATCATGTGCCGGTGGCGTTCTATACGACGCCAAAGGAGTATGAAGCGATCACGACCTCTCCGACCGACTTACGCAGAGGAAGGCAGGGAGACAGCGATGAATGACGCAAGGCAAGACCTGATCCACATACAGGAGCTTGTGGGGACTGCCTTCAGCGCGACCGGCTCACTGGTGGCGCTGACCGACGGCGGGCAGATGAACCCCAATAAGCTGCAAAAAACACTGGAGCAGACCATGGATTATTTCGAGCGCTCCACGCTGGAGCTGCGGCAGCTCTGTGAGCGGTATGCGCCGGGCGTGGGAGGCTTTATGCACAAGCCGATCCTGTCCGCCGTAGAGGTTGCGGGCAGCGTGGAGGAGTTCGGCTACGGCTGGCTTCACATTATGCTCCATACGCTCCTGCCGCACTGCCGGTATCAGACACCGGGCTGGCTGAGCGACACGATACGAAGGCTGCTGGATGGGTATGAGGCATGCGGCAAAAGGCTGCCGTTCTATTCCCGTGCGCTGCTTGTGATCGACGAGCACACCGGCATAGAGGGACGCCACATTTTCGACCAGGATAACAAGGGGTGGAAGGCTGTGAGCAACGCCATCAAGGGCCGCCTCATTCCGGACGATGACCAGCACACCCTCGCCGTAACACTTTTATCCACGAGAACGGAGGGAGAGGAGCGCTGCCATATTACCCTGCTCCCCATAGAGGATGCCCACGACTTTTTCTCCGCGCATTCCAGCGATTATGCCTCCGGCGACTTCTACTCAGGACAATGGTGCTGAGCGCGAAACAGGCGAAAAAGTTGCAAAACCCGCGGCAGGTGACCTCCTCATTTTGGCTGCTTGGAGAGCTCTTTTCGCCGCGATTGACCTGCCGCGGGTGTATGGCTCTGAAAGCCTTGATGTGACTGCCTTTTTAGGGTGTGTGAGGTGCCGGAATTTCCGTATTCATCTGCCTACTATGCGGGGGCGGCAGGTTGACCCCGCATTGCGGCGGAGAAAAACGCCGAAAATGTTCTTGCGCCGGCATCGGCGCAAGAATGATTTCGGCGTTCGCAGGAAAGAGAGGGAGGTGCGCGGTGTGCTTTTCAGTGTGCGGGATATTGACGTTCTGCGCTTGCTTTGCTGGTGTCAAAATATTAAGCCCAATAGCTTAAATGGCGTTTCCACAAAGGAAGAACGAGAGAATTTGATGACGATGGGATTTATCAAAACGCACGAGCGGAGCGGCACCCTGCTCCTCACCAATAAAGGCAGAGCTTTCGTTGAGCTGCTTCTCAACGGAGTTATCCCCGGCCTGCGTATTTCCTACCATGATGCCGCCATTGAGCGGCGCCTTCGATTATCCGAATTGGTGCTGACCGCCTACTATGCAGGCGTCGATGTGTTTACGACATCGGTGGGTGGCGACGGAGAGAGGCCGTCACTTCTTATTACCTCGATCACACGAAATCACGGACACAATCCATGGGGCAGCGCACGAGTCGGCGCCATCGCCCATTTAGGCGGCATTTACTATGCCGCGCATTATGTCTGTCCCGGCATCGGGCGCATGGCAGTCAACGATGAGCTCTCGGCGCTCCATAACCACACCAACTTCGGCAAGGATACCCGGCGCGCGTTCCTCTTTGCTGGTCCAAGCTATGGGTGCATTCTTGAGGAGCTGAAGGCGCGCGGGAAAAAGAGCGAGGGAAAGCTGATCCGTTACAGCGAGGCCTACCGCGAGCTGCACTACCCGATCCATCTGCTCTCCTGCGACGAGACCGGCGCACGCCAGCTTCAGATCATGGCCGTGCCGTACTACCGTGAAAAGCTGGCGCGGCTCATGCTTCGCTCCGCCTATCAGCCTCCGCCGGAGGACGCGCCCGCATGGGACGGGCTCTACAACGGCCACCCCTTTGTGATCGGCGCGGATATGGAGCTTCGACGGATCGACGCCGCGATCAGAATGGCGAGAGAGCGGAATTGTCTTCCCATTGCCCTTGCCGCGCTGGACGCGCAGGGCAGCGCAGTGCTGCTGGCACGCTATGCCGATCCCGGCTATGCCACCGTCTATAAGGTCACGGACGGCGTGCTGACAAAGCTATTCGGTCACGCACCGGCTCTCTATGAGCCGCCCTGCACACAATTCCTCACGAAGAAGGGAGATGTCGTCAATGCCCCGCTTATCAAAGCTCTTGGAAAAGATAGAGGACCTCGCTGCAAATAGATGGGGCAGCTGGTACGAGCGCAACAAAGCGCGTGTGCCGCTGTACGCCGTGCTCGGCGGCCTCGGCTGGTACTTCTATGGGATGCTGCTCAACTCCCTGCGGCTCGGAAAGGAATCCGTATTTCACATGACCGGCGAGAAGGTGGAGAGCATCTGGGTGCTCAACCCCTTCAAGAATTTCTTTGTGGTGCTTACCCCCTTCGGCCTCGGCACGACGGCTGTGATCGTCCTTTTGATCTGCCTGCTCACAAGGAAGGGCTACAAATGGTTTTCCGGCTATCATTTTACCCGTGATCCGCGCGGCTTTGACATTCTCCCGGAGGGGACTCACGGCACCTCCGGCTTTGCGACGAAAAGAGAGCTCGGCGAGCATTTGGAGCTCGGCGGCGTCGGGGAGGTTACGGGGATGCTCCTCGGCCGCATCAAGAGGCATCCCGATGACCCCGACAGGTATTCCTCCTACGTCGCTCACCGCATGAAGCCGGGTGAGAACAACAACATCCTCTGTATCGGCGCTCCGGGCTCTTATAAGTCCAGGGGCTTTATCATTCCCTTTCTCATGGGCTGCGCACAGCGAAGCAGCAGCGGCGCTCCGGAGTCCGTGATCGTGACTGATCCGAAGGCCGAGCTTTTTGAAATGATGGCGCCGTACTTTCGGAAAAAGGGCTTTTATGTCAAGGCGGTCAATTTCCTCGATATGGCGCACTCGGACGGCTGGAACTGCCTTGCGGGGCTGGATACCAACCCCGACCTTGTGACCACCGTGGCAAACACCATCATTCAAAATACCTCCGGTCCCAAGGAAGCCGATGACTTCTGGAGCCGCGCGGAATTAAATCTTCTCATGGCGCTCATCCACTATGTCTGCAATAAGAAGGATGAGCGCGGAAACCTGCTTCCCTTGGAGCAGCGCAGCCTTGGTGATGTTTATAAGATCCTCGCCTATAAGAGCGTCAACGAGATCAACCGCACGCTGGCGGAGCTTCCGCCGGAGCATCCGGCCAAGGGTCCCCACGGGTTGTTTTTGAAGGCGAGAGAAAACCTTTGGGGCAACATCATCATCGGTCTCGGCAACCGTCTCGCGGTGTTCCAAAACCCGCTGGTGGATAAGATCACCCGCAACCATGATGTGGATCTGCTGCTCCCGGGGCAAAGGCCCTGCGCCTACTTCGTCATCATCTCCGCACAGGACAGCGCTTACCGTTTTTTAAGCTCTCTCTTTTTCTCTCTGACCTTCCCGCAGCTCTCCAACTACGCGCGCCTCCACGGCGGACGCCTTCCCGTGCTGACAAGCTTCTGCTTGGAGGAATACCTCAACATCGGCTATATGGAGGGTATCTCCGATGTCTTCAACTCCATCCGCGGCTTCAATATGTCCGTGCAGGTGGCGGTGCAGTCACTCTCCCAATGGCAGGAAAAGTATCCGGGGAAGGAGTGGGAAAATCAGCTCGGCTCCTTTGATATGACGCTCTACATGGGCTGCAACGATATGACCAGCGCCGAATACTTCGCTAAAAAGTGCGGCAAGGTCACGATTTCTGTTACCAACAACCAGTACCCGCTCGCTCCGCTGTTCTCCCCGATTTATAATACCACCCGTCCCTATTCGCAAACACGCAGCAACATCCAGCGAGACCTCATTCAGCCGGACGAATTTGCACGCTTGGATAAGCACAAGTGCATCGTGATGTTCAACCACTATAAGCCCGCACAGCTCTATAAAATCGCGTTGGAGGAGCTGCCTGCGTATGGGGAGCTGAGCAAGTGCAGCGTCTTTGACTATGTACCGGAATGGAAAAGGCGTGAAGAGGAAAACGAAAAGCATGCGCCGAAAAAAAGCGCGCCCACGCAGCGGGAATATCCGCCTGCCTCTGCACAGCGGAGTGGGGGACACCTCCCGACGCAGGAGGCTGCGCTTGGAGAGGAGCGGCCCCACTCATACGCCCCGGCCTCCTGCGCGTCGCAGATGCCGGCGCATGGAGAGCATGGCGCTGTGCGGCAGCACAAATCACCGTCCATGCCGCGGCAGACGCCCGGAGCGTCGTGCATCTATGACTTTCCGGACATGAAAGGGACCGCGCCGGACGACATCGGGCTTGTAGAGATGTCCCGGTCTGAGATCGCCGGGGACGATGCTCCGGAGCTTGAGGAGCTGGACGACGATCCCAGCCGGATACCGCCCGGCCGGGGGATCTGACGAAGGCGGGGGTGAGAGTTCTGCACAAAGGAAAAGGAGGCCGTCCGGCCTCCTAAGATCAGTCGAGAATATCAGAGATCTCACATTTCAAGGCATTTGCCAGACGCAGCACGGTTTCAGCCTGTGCGCGGCTGAGATCCTTTCCGCGGCGCTCGTAGGCACGCAGCGCGCTGAGCGAAACGCCGGAGCGCTCGGATAGCTCCTCCTGCGTCAATCCCGCGCGCCTTCTTGCAGCTTTTAAGGCGCACATGCTCTGCGAAAAGTGTGCGTCCATGACCTCATAGGCTTTCTGGATATCCGCCTCATGGAGCGTTCCGTACAGTCCGACCAGTTCATCGTATGGAACGGTATCCAGAATGCTACGGAAGCTGTGGCCGGAGTACCACTGATAGTGTGCCAGCATCCAGCCTACCCAGTAGGCGTCGCTGCGCTCATAGCTCTCCTCAGCCTGTGCCTGCACACCGCGTCCGGTCGTTCGCTCCATGACCTCCAGATAAAGCTCCAGTCCGCTTTTCCCCGCGATGTATTTGGGACTGCCGTTTTCAAACGCTTCGGCAACGCCGGATTGGATAAAAAGGTCGAGAAATGTACCACCGTCCATACCAAACTGATAAACGGCATCGTGGAGCATCGCACCGAGTGCGCGGGACGCCTTAGAGAGATAGTTGGAGTCGTAAGTGCGGATCGTCATTGTCCATACCCTCCCTGATGATGTCGAGGATAAAAATATCCTCTGTGAGCTGCTGTAAGGTTTTCTTCCGGCGGGCGTAATCGGCCCTGGCTTTCCAGTCCCGTTCAAAGCGCTTATAGTAGTATTCCCGATAGTCCGCGACCTCATAGCCGGTGAACTCAATCTGTCCAAAGGACCGCTTGGAGAGCAATACGATCTGCTCGCCCAATGTCCCAAGCTGCATGGCCATGTTCAGGTCCCGAAGCGAAATGGTGTTGCTCACAAAGTCCTCGGCAAAGGAGAAGTAGGAATCGTCGGCACGGTAGCCGATCATCACATCCACGCCAGAGGTGTCCGGCAGGAAGTGTGAGAGGATATAGTCCCTTGCCCCTTGCGCGACCGGGGAGCTGATGTCGAACCTCCGGTGCGTGAGGAGAATGGCAAGCCAGCTTAAAATATTGAATTCGCCATGCGTCAGGCGCATCACCTGCAGATCGTCCAGATGAAGCTGATAACAGTTGCAGTAGCCGTCATTTTTGACCGGGCAGGCCCACTCCTTTGCAAGCTCGGGGCTTTCCGTGCAGTAGAAGCCTTGCCCGTAATCATTATACGGTTTTCCAACGCCGAACTGCGGCGTCTCCACGAGCTGCTGTGAGCCGTGGTAAATGGTAAGGTCGTTTGCCATGTGCTCACCTGCTTTCAAAAGTAATACTGTGATAGCAGCTTAATTATAATACTACGGTAGCAGTTTGTCAACGCAAAACCGCTTTCTTTCGATCTCCCCTACTCCATAAAGCCATCCGTTGGCTTGCATAGTGAAACATGAGACAGAGACCGTTGCGGCTCCTGTCTCTCTTTATATTTACATTCCTAAAATCAAAAAACAGGAGGTACCCACCATGAGGGCAGCGAAAATGACAGAGCGGCCATCCTTTCAGCTGATGGTCCAGACCGATGTGCAGAGCATCTACCACATGCAGATGCCACGCTGGCTTTTTTCCGATCCCCGCTACTGCGAGATGAGCCTGGACGCCAAGGTGACCTACACCTTCCTCTTGAACCGCTTCCAGCTCTCACGCAGGAACGGATGGGTCAACGAGCGCGGCGAGGTCTTTGTGATCTTCCCCCGTAAGGCGCTTGCCAAGGAGCTGCGGATCTGTGAGCAGCGCGTGACGGCGGCATTCAAAAAGCTTGTGGAGCTGGAGCTTGTGTGGGAAAAACGCTGCGGACGCGGCGACGCCAATCAGATCTATCTTGCCTATGTGACGCCGCAGGACGATCCTGCCTACGCCAGCGCGCCCTTTACCGCGCCGGAGGAGAACTGCGGTTCAAGAACTGCCGATCCTGCGCCTCTTGAGGGCACAGGCGATGGTGCGTCCGCGCAAGAACCGCAGGAGTTGCGTCCCAAGAGCCGCGAAATGCGTGCTTCAAGAAACGCGGAATCTGCGGCTCCAGAACCGCAGAATATGCTGCCAAGTAAGAAAGAAAAAAGAAAAATAGATCGTAGTCAGATCAAAGTCAGTCCGTCTTGTCCCGCGCACGCGCGCGACGGACTGACGGACGAGGAAAGAGAAGAGGACTTTCTGGATATTTTGGACGAGTGCGAGCTTTCCTGTTTCCCGCTGGAAACGGCGCTGGTATTTGAAAACGCCATCGAGCGCCTCTATTACGCGGACAGCTACCGCATCGGCAACGCCACGCTGCCGCAGAGCCGCGTGCGGGCAAGGCTGCGGCGGCTGGACGGCATGATCCTGCGGGAAGTGGAGCATAAGCTGCGTGAAAATCGAGAAGAAAACGTGAAGAACAGCACGGCCTACATCATGGCTGTGCTGTTCAACTGTATTGCCGAGGGTGAGAGCGACCTGCTGATCGATCCGTATCTCAATTCGCTCTCGTCTACGGCGTGAAGGAGGAGATCCCTATGCTGCTATCCGTACAACAAAAATACATCCTTTCCGTGCTCAAGCAGGTCAAGTACATCCGCCTGTGCCAGCTTTATGCGCTCACGGTGGAGCATTACCGTCCGGAGGGCGTGCAGATCTCGCAGCACCGAATGGATGCTATGCTCCGCCAGCTCCGAACGGTAACGAATCTGGTGCGGTTTCAAGGGGATGTGGTCTGCTGCGGCGAGCACACGGTAGACGAGCGCTATCTGGAGGCCGTTGACGTCATGCTGGAGCTGACATACTGCAAGCCGGAGTTCTTTTCCTGCGAACGGCTGGAGCCGCCCTGCCTGCTTCGCTTCACAGGGCAGACCGGGAAGCTGTCCTTTCTCCACACGGTCGCGTGGATGGATACCCCGTACCGCATTATGGCGATACAGCGCATGAAAGGGGAGAGGCTTATCTGGATCTCGGACCGGTCGAACGGTTACGGCATCGAGCTTCCCCGCCACCATATTCTCGCCGTCCGTCAGGAGGACGGCACCCATCGCTTTTTTGGCTCGCAGGAGCCGGAAAAAATATAATGCCAGGAGGATACGAGTATGGCAAGAAAGAAGATCACCCCAGAAGAGGAAACCCCCAAGACCGTCGCGCTCGAAGAAAGTACAGCGGCAGACGTCGGCGACATGACGCAAAATGACCTTCCGCCCGGCGAAAGCGGGACGGCAGAGGACTGCGGGACGGAAGCTGTTCCCACGACGGAGCCGGCTGAGGATGCCGACGGTATGAGCGTGGGCGGCGACCCGCAAAAGGAGGGCAGGGGAGAAGACCTTGCGGAGACTGCTTCGGCGGAAATGCCTGTGTCAGATATTCCTGCCGAGGAGGCGATACCCGCGCCCGTGGAAGAACAACCTGCGGAGGAAGAAGCTGGGTCTGAACCGGCCGATGCGATCGCTGCCGCGGTGGAGAGCGTGTTGGACGCTCGCAACGAAGATGCGGAGGGGAACGCGGAGGAAGGAGACGTCAGCGGCGTGAATATGACGCCCGGAAAGCTTCCGGAAATATACGAAGCGCACGAAGCTGCATTGGAACCGCCAGAGTACAGCATAGATCTTTCTGAAGAGCCTGAACCTGTGCCGGCAAGGGATGCAGCCCCGCCTGACGCCGAGGAGGATGACTGGGGCTTCCGGGAGCCGCGCAGGGAGGTGCCCGAAGAGGAGGCACCTGCGCAGCCCACGTCAATCGTGCTGCCCGTACGACCTGCGCCGTCCGTGCCGTCTGTGCAGTCCGGGCGGACAAAGGCGGCTGTAAAGAGCGACAGACAGCTCTTCTTTGAGCTGAAATTCAACGAGCTTGACCGCGGCCTGACGCCGGAGGAGCGGCAGGAGTGGAACTCCATCTACGCCTCCTACCGCGGCCGCAGCGCCCTTACCGGCACGATCATCGGCGTTGATCCGCGCTCCATTTATGTCTGGAACCCAAAGACGGAGAGGAGGGAAAAGCTCACCATGTACTGCGCCATTGTGGTTCCCTACCGCGTGCGTATCATGATCCCCGAAACGGAGATGTGGGAGGAGGGGGAAGAACGACCTGATTACGTGCTGCAAAATATGGTCGGTGCAAAGATCGACTTCATTATCATCAAGGTCGAGCGTGAGGCGGGCTTCGCCGTTGGCTCCCGTCGCCTTGCGAGCCGCAGCCAGCGTTACTTCTTCGCCCACCGCGAGGATCTGCATAGCATTGGAGCGCGCGTGAAATGCCAGCTTATGGCGGTGGGCCCCCGGCGCTGCCTTGCAGAGTGCTATGGACATGATATCGACCTTACGCAGCGCGAGATAAGCTATACGGCAATTCCCGACCTGCGCAATAAGTATCACGCGGGTGTAGTGCTCGATTGCATCGTCAAGGTCTATGACCCTAAGAAAGATGAACTGATCATTTCCATCAAGGAGATAGAGACCAATCCCTTCCTTGGAGCGGAGCAGCGCCATCCGGTAGGCTGCAGACGCCTTGCGGTCATCTCCGGCAAGTACGGCGGTGGTGTTTTCTGCAATCTGCCCGACGGCGTGGTCTGTATGTGCAACTACTCCTACCAGCATGAGGACTCCGACTTCATGGTGGGCGAGAATGTGATGCTGGTCGTCCAGCGTTATGATGATGAAAAGCTCCAGATGTTCGGAAAAATCATGAGCAAGTGGTAAGGATATGACAGCACTTAGCTAAAAAACCTCATATCAAGCTGCAAGAAACTGAAGCCCCCATGTTCCGCATCTTCGTGTGTGGAACATGGGGGCTTTTTTGCGTAAGTGGGCGACGGGACCGTAAGACCTGCTAACAAAAAGCAAGTAAGAAATTCAGAAACTTGAGCAAGGAGAAATAGGCACACTAAACCAAGTCACTTCGCATCTAAGATTCAGAAGGTGGCTATCCATAGGTGTTGAAATAACGTTATGCCTCTTCTAAGGAACCCCAATACGCCTTCACTGTGGTATAGTAAATGCGGAGGAATTTGCTCGCCGAGGCCATCATGTAGACCTTATAGGGCTTTCCTTCGGAACGCTTTTTGTCCATCGGAGGTACTGCGGGTCACTAGACTAGCGGTGCCAAACCGCTCCATTTCAGCGGCGGAAAAATCTTGCACCTGATGGAATATCTCACGCCGCAAATCAGCGGCAAATTTAGTGGACACCTTGGCGGACAGCACCGTGGCTGCCATGTTGAAAAGACAGCCCAGAATGGCCAGGGTTGCCATCACCGCCGCAATGATTAGGATGGTGTTTCGGTTTTCTCCGGCCACTCCGATGTCAATCATACTGGCCAGGGCAGTAGGCAGCAGCATGGCTGTCACAGCGGAGAGCAGCATCAGCGCCAAGAGGGCGGCCACATGCTTTCCGCTGAGTTTTACACGGGAAAAAATCGTACCCATAGTTTTCCTTTCTGCTCGTCGTACTTGAAAAGTCAATAGAGAAATGCAGAAAAGCCTAAAATTTTTTTCAAGCCAGTTTTTTGAGGTTCTCGTCGAATAGACTGCCGGCGCTCCTCCAGCCGAGGATCTCGCGCGGATAGCTGTTCATCCACGTCTCTATGACGCGGACCTTTGTGTCTGTCAGCTTCTCGAAGCAGGTCCCCTTCGGAAGCCAGCGGCGAATCAGCCTGTTCGCGTTCTCGTTGGAGCCGCGCTCGCAAGCTGTGTATGGATGGCAGTAATAAACGTGCGTTCGTCTGTGCTTCCCGTATCTGGAGCGCTCCATGCTTTCGCAGTCTGCGAACTCCGATCCGTTGTCCACGGTGATCGTCCGGAAGAGCTTGCGGAACCTCTGCGAGCCGCACTTCCGCTCCAGCTTATCCAGGGCGCGCACGACACTCGCGGTACTGCCATCTCGCATGAGCATGATGATCTCGCGCCGCGTGAGGCGCTCCGTCAGCACCAGCAGGCGCTTGAGGGACCCGCGTGCCGAGACGACGCAATCCATCTCCCAGTGCCCGAAAGTGGTGCGCTCGTCGATCTCTTCCGGTCGATCCTCGATGCTGTCGCCCGCCGACGGCCTGCTGGCGTGTACTTTCTTGTAGTTTTTCTTGTGCTCGCCGTGCATCGGAAGGTCCTTATTCGTGATATTCAGGAATACGCCCTTGTCGATGTATCGGTATAGCGTCCACTCGCTGATGGTAACGGAGAAGATCTTGCCTTCCTCGTTGATTTTCGCAAGCGCCGCCGCGGGCGAAAAATGCCCGTTGAGGATCTTGTCCTCGATGTACGCGGCAAGCTCGTGGTCGTTTCCGATTTTCAGGTCCGGCCCGTGTACGCTCTTGCTCTCTTCGTATTTCCGCTGCGCCGTGTCGGGGCAGTATACCTCGCGGTCAACCAGTTCAGTTGTCCGATGGACAGTCAGGCCGCGCTTGATCTCTCGATAGATTGTGGAATTGTGGACATGAAGCGCGTCCGCGATCTCCTGCGCTTTGTAGCCCTCCTTCAGCATCTTGTCGATCTTCAAGCGATTGTGCCATGACAGGTGCGAAAATCTGCGTCCTCTCTCGTTCATGTTCACGCCTCCTTCTCTTTGTTTGGGCTTTTAGTATTACAGCACAAAGAGAAGAATGTCAAGCCTGAATTTTATATGCAAAATGCCGCGGGTTATCCTGCGGCATTGTTTTTATTCCTTTCCGGCCAGCCAATCCATGCTCGCGCCCAGCACTTCGGCAAGGGCGCGCAGCTCATAGTCCTGCACCATCCTCTGTCCCGACTCGATGCGGCTGATCGCGTCCTGTTCCAGCGCGACGCCCTCGCATTGGACCCGTGCGGCAAGCTCTGCTTGCGTGATCTTCCGCTCTGTGCGCTTCTGCCGCACGCGCTCGCCCGACACGTTTCTCCTACCCTCATAATCCAACGCCTTCATGCACCGCCGCCCTCCTCCGTTTTATGGGATATTGCCATATTCTCGATTGACTTTATCACCGCTCTCATGTAATCTTATGGTAATATCCCATAAAAACGAAGAAAAGGGGGAGTATTGCGTGAAAGTGAAGCGTTTTCGTGAGTGTCCGGACTGCCGTCGCATCGTGCCGTATCTTCAGCGCAAGTGTGACTGCGGTTATGTGTTCTCCGGGGGAGAGAGGGAGTATAAGACCTGCGTTGCCTGCGGCTCTCTTATTCCGGCGTCCCGCCTGTTCTGCGATTGCGGCAAATTTCTCCCGATGCAGCGCGACACGCTGACGGAGGGAGATGTTGAAACGGCTTACCAGGAGGGGCGCTTCGCCGGTGTTGCAGAGGAGCGCACGAGGCAGGAGGGAGAATGGTCCCGCTTTTTCCACGCTGCTGGCCTGAAGAACACCTTCACCGGCGAGCCGATCTCCTCCGCCGCTGACTTCTACAGCTGGAAGGAAGCCTGCGATGCAGCTTACCGGCAACAGAAAAAGGAGTCGTTGAAGAATACTTACTACTTCATGGACGGGCCAGACGATGCTCCCGCGAGCGTCCGCGGGGATTTTCTGGAATCGTGGGCGAAGCATTACGGTTCCTCTTCGGACCGGTCAAGCGGCTCCGAGGCTCCACCGAGCACCGAGAAGCCAAACTCCCGCCGAGGCCTGAACACGGTCGTTATAATAGCCGCCTCTGTGCTGATCTGTGCGCTGTCCGTCGCATCACTTCTTCAAAAGCCGTCGGTTCCCGCCGAGGATGTTTCTGAAGCTCCTCCTGTGACGGATACGGCTCCTGCACCCTCGACGACCGGCGTGACGATTCGGAAGATCGAGCCAGGGGACGCGGTATCTTTCTCGAACGGGGAGATCGTGAAGTATCCTGTCGGCGAGCGTCTTGCTCCTTTGACCGTGGAAACGACCGACTCGTCAAACTACTGCATCGTTCTTGAGCCGCTCGATGCCGTTGCTCGTGCAAACGGGCAAATGGCCTTTATGATCTTAGCCGGCGAGGAGGTCGATATATCCGTCCCTCTCGGCGAGTACGAGATTTTCTACACCACCGGTACGACGTGGTACGGCAACGAAGATTATTTCGGCAAAGAATCCGGCTTCTACAAATGCGACGGCACCTTCGATTTTGACGCCGACGACCAGAGCGTGAACGGCTGGACGCTGACGCTGTATGCCGTTCCCAACGGAAACCTCGAAACCGACAAGATCCCCCAAAAAGATTTTCCCGTTCTGTAAAGAAAAGACCTGCGGAATCCCGCAGGTCTTTTCTCATTGCCAAGGCGTTTCGTCCAGCTTGCTCTCGGCATAACCTTCGTTGAGGTAGAGCCAGTTTTTCTGCGCCTTGTTCAGCGGCAGGGAGTCGATCAGCTTCAGGACCTTCTCCTTTTTGCTGTTTCGGATCACGTTGCCGTCCTTGTCTCGGTCCGACTCCAGCGCGGCGGCGTCCGCCTGGAACTTCTGATAGGTCCCGACGGGGATGCCCTGCGCCTTTGCCTCGTCCGCCGCGGAATACTTCGTATCCGATCCGGAGAGCGTGTTGTGCAGCAGCTCTCGCTCTTCGCTCGTGAGCGGAAGGGACTGCACCAGCTCGAAGCGTGCCGTCTCACGCTCCGCTTTGCTCAGGGCCTCGTTGCCGTCGATCTTCTTCCATGCCAGAATGGCGTCGTATACGGTCTCGCTGTCCGCGCCCATATCCACAAGCTGTTTGTAGAGCCGTGTCTGTGCCGCGCTCAGCCCCTTGCCGCCGGCCGCGTAGAAGTCTCTGGTCTCGCTCAGCGCGTTCCGGCCGAACATTGTGGCCTGTACCACATTCCAAAAGTCGTTGCTCACGGGATATTGCAGCCTTTCGTCCTCGCCGCTGCCCTTATAGTTACCGCCCTTCAGAAGCATCTCGATGCCCTGGTAGGTCTTTTCCGCCTGTCGGCCTCCTGGCAGCGTGTCGCCTGCGAGACCCATTAGCTGACGCATGACTTCTTCCGAGAACGGTCCGTTGTCTTTCACGGCCTTTGCCGTTCCCGTCACCGTGCCGTAGATGTCCGGCATCGGGAGTGTCTGGTCGCCAAGGCCAAGGAGGCCCGCCGCGTTCCGCAGATACGGGATGTCGTTGCTGACATTGTAAAGCGTGTCCTCGGTTGCCGCGCCCGCATCGAACTCGTCGTTACCGGCGTTGGCGTCCGTTCCGAAGAGCCGCTCGCCGGTCCCGCTTTCCCATGCGTCGTCGATCCAGGTCGCGATCTGCTCATTGGTGCTCAGTCCGTTGCCGGAAGCGAGGAAGCCGACCAGAAGGCCGATCACATCAAACTGCGCCGGTGTTCCGCCGTAGCCCTCCTCGGCGACGCGGTTGAGCAGGAAGGCGCCGAGCAGCGTCGCGACGATGATCCCCGCGAGCCGCTTTGCCGCTTCCTCCTTGCCGAGCTTCGCTTCCGCCTCCTTCAGCCCTGGGCCGAAGAGATCCTGCGTGACGTGCTCCCAACTGTTGAGAGCCTCGACCTGGAACATATTCACCATCTGCGCGATCAGGTTTTTCGACTGGAAGGTGAGCGGTGCCGCGCCCTTCGACCTGGTTCCCATGATGTCGCGCGCCCAGCGGTCCGCCGCCTTCATGGCCTCCTTCGGACTTCTCCCCGCGTCAAGCTCCTTGCGGTACTTTCCGCGCACCGCGATAGAGCTGATAAGATAATCCATGCGCTCAAGCGGCCAGAAGAGAGCCGAGGTGATCTTGCTGCCCTTGTCATTGGTGAGATAGTCGATGCCTTTCTTCTCCGTCAGGAAGTCGCTCTGGTCGGCGAAGTCGCCCTTCGTCTTTCCGGCGATGATGTCGTTGACGGCTTTAATGACGTATTTCGGCCCGATCTCGCCCGCGATCATCGGCAGCTGCGCCGTCTGGTTCAGCGAAGAGGAGAGGTTGCCTGCCACATTGGCCCGCGCAAACATCTTGTTCAGCTTCCGGCCGACGTTCAGAGAGGTGCGGCCGACCTCGCGCTCCATGTCGCGGTCGGAGAAGAGCTGCTTTCCGGCCAGCTTATTCGCATAGTCGTCCAGCCACACAGTCAAATCGCTGTACTTGCTCGTTTTCTTGATGCTGTCGAACAGGCCCTCGACGTATTCCTCCATCTTTGCGCTCAGATCCGCATAGCTCAGGTCCGACGTGTTCGTCAGCAGCCCCGCCGACTTCAGGAAGGACTCCTTCGCCTCCTTCGGCGCAAAGCGCAGGCTTTCTGCGCGGGAGATCTCCGCGCTGATCTCGTCCGGCCCGTATTCCTCTCGGAAATACTTCACCGCCGCGCGCACGCGCATGATGTCGTCCGTGTGGTAGAGCACGTCGCTGAGATAATCGACGTACTTCTCAAAGCCTTTCTCCACGTCGTATTCCGTGCTCTTTCCCGCACGGTGCTGGAAGAAGGGATTGTACCGTTTGTTCGGCTTGAAGGCTTTCGTGAGACCTGCGATGCTCGCTGGAAGGCTTCCGGCCTCTGCGCCCAGGTCCACGCCGATGCTCTTCAGCGCCTTCTCCAGCTTCCCGCTCTCAGCCTCCGGCTGGAAGTGCGGCGCGTACCCCTTGATAAAGCCGATAGGCTCGTATCCGTGCGCGACGAGGAAGTGGTTGATGGCCTTGTAGAACTTGTCGTACAGCGTCCGATACGCTTCGACTGCGTGCTCGACCTTGGTCTGGTCCACGTCGGTTCCTGCCAGGTCCTCCTGCGTTTGCAGCCAGTCGGCATACCGCCGCGCAAGGTCTCGCGCTTCCTTGTCGTGCAGACCGAACTCCTGCGACACGTCGGCCATTTCGCCGCCGGCCTTCAGGTTCTCCGCCGCGTGAATGAGCTGTTCTTTCATGTCCGAAGCCGCGACCAGCTCCGCGACGGCCTTGCCCTCGATCACAAGCTGCGTCAATGCGCGCTCTTTCTCCGTCAGCGCGGTCTGCTTGCCGTTCTTATCCTCGAACCGCCGCACCTCGTCGTGCATACGATTGACGAAACGCTTGCGTTCCTGCTCGTTGACGTAGACCGGCTCGAAGATCGCCTCGTTGATCTTCTGGCCCTGTTCCCAGCCGAAGATGGCTCTCATGCTGCGCTGCGGCGTGCGGTGGTACAATGCGAGGCCGCCCTTCGGGCTGAACAGGGCTTTTTCATACTTCTTCTCGAAGGTGTCGTTCCCCGTATCCTTGAACAGCTCCGCCGCCTGCGCACGCAGGTTTTGACTGATGTCCTGCCGCTGCATGGGGATCGTGTCGGACTTCATGGCCTGCTCGGCCGTGTAGTAGTCCGCAAGCTCCATCACCTTCGAGGCGTTCATCCGGCTCGGGATGTCGTCGGCGTCGTAGATGCCGGCAGCGATGCCCGCCGCGTAGCTCTTCTCCTTCGGGGTAACGCTCAGCCGCTTTTCGGCCCGCCGGATCTCCCTCTGGATCTTCTTTGCAGCCTTGTCGTTTTCGATCATCTGCTCGACGTTCTGGTAGAGGCCTGCGCTGTTCTCGATTTTGATGCCGAGATCCTGCAAGGCTTCCGTTCCCTCGAACTCTTCCTTCGGGACATTACGCATCCGCTTCTTTCGTTCCGCTTCGGCCCTCTGCCGCATCGCGGCAAAGTAATCGTCCACGTTGTCGAAGTCCTGCATCCTCGGTGCGTCGCCACGCGCCCTTGCGCGGGCGCGCTCCAGCTGCTCTTTCTGTTCCGGAGTGAGCCGCGTGTTCTCCCACTTGTCCTGCTCGTCGTCTGGCAAGATCCCGCCGTCCTCGTCTACGCTGAAGCGCGCCTTCTCGACGCTGTTCACCTTCGCCAGCCGGTCCGCTTCGTCTCCGGCCTTGTACTCCACGACGTTCATGCCCGCATTGCGCATCTCGCCCAGCAGGTCCGCCGGCGCATTGTCCGGTGCGACAACGGCAAGCGCTTCATCAAAGCCGACGACGCGCTGGGGCTTCGCCTCGTAGTACCCCGTCGGGATATTGGCTGCGCGGTCAATGAGCGCAAGGATGCTCTTGGCGTGCCCGTCGGATATGGCATAACCTTCCTTGCGGAACGCCGCCTTCACCGCCGCCGTGGTCTTCTTCCCCTTGGCCGCTTCTGCGATGATGCCGCTCAGGTTTTGCTCCTCCTCGAAGCTGTTGTCGTACTTGTGCATCGTGGTGAGCATCAGATCGTTCACCACACGGTCAAGATAGATGCCGAGGTCTCGCAGCGCCTTTGCGTGCTCCTCCTCGCTTACCGTGCGCAGTCTTGCCTCGTCCGCGTGCATCTCGTCCACGGTTTTGTATTCCTGCGTGGCCGTCGCCGCCAGCGTCTCCGGCGTGATGCCGTATACATTTGCGCCCTTGGCCGCGGCCATATTCATTGCCTTCACGATGTTCTCGGCCGTGTAGTCCCAATGCGTCTCCGCAAAGCTGCGCCTGCCGCGATCCGTCACGGCGTCCTTGCCGTTGTAGATTCCGCGCTCACCCAGCAGCCCTTCCAGCTGTGGCTTCACCCAGTCCTTCACCGTGCGCAGCGCATCGCTCCGGCTTCCGCTCGGTGCGATCAATTCAAACATCTTGGCCGCTGTGGCTTCCTTGTCGATATCGCTCGCGCTTCCGCCGCTCTCATAGAACTCCTGCGTGCTCCGGATGAAGTCCTCCACCCGGTTAGGGAACACGTTGTTCTTCATGTAGTAGTCGATGCGCTTCTCCTTGGATTCCGGCCTGCGGTTCAGGAAATTGGCGTGCTCCTCTGCATAGACATCTCGAATGGCCTGCTCCGCCGGTTTCATTTCTTCCGCTGTCAGGCGCTCGCCGGTCATCAGCTTCACCGCCAGCCGCGCCACTTCCTGCTCGCCCACCGTGTCAAGGTATCTCCGGATGGTCGCGTTGCTGAAGAAACGGTCGAACTGCTTGTCGCGGTATACCGGTTCAAGACTCTTACCCTCGCTCTGAAGGAATGCCGCCTGCACCTCCGGATGGTTCGCCAGCTTGTCGGCGATCTCTTCCGGCTCCCATCTGGTATCATTCTCCAATCCGATCTTGCCCAGCGTGCCGCTGCCTTGGAAAACGCCGCCCGCAAACTGGCTGGAAAGGTCCTTGATCCGGTCGTCGAACGCCCGCCGCGCCTCGTAGTTTACGCCGCGCTCCACTATGGCGTTATCGTGCGTCGGCGTCCATGCGTCGCCGCCGTAGACCTTGTTCTTGCTGTCCGCTTGCGGGTCGATGGTCCCGCGCGGGAAAACGGCGGAGTATTCGCCGTAGTTGGCGTGCCCCTCTTTTGCCTTCACGACGGCGATGGATGGCGACGGCCACGCGCCGATGTCGAGCGTGCGCCGCAGCTTCTCCTCGGTCATGTTGTGCATGGCAACCAGCGTTTCCGTTTCCTCTACCGGCTCGTCCAGGCTGAACTTCACTTTCGTGGTCGGCTCCAGCGTCGGCAGCGACAGAGGCTGAACGCCCGAAATTTCCCTGTTGCTTTTTTCTGTGCTTCGGGATATACTACGTCCAGAGGAGCTTTCCTGTATATCGCTTGAGGCGTTGTTGCCTGCGGCGGTGGGGGAAGGCTCCTTTTTTGTCGTGAAGCTCGTCGGCGTCATGTCCACCACGTCATAGAACACATACTCGCCGTCCGCTGTGATCCCGACAACGGTTTCCGCATCATACTGATTTGCTCCCGCCTGGATCAGCACGTCCCCGTGCGTGAAGTCAACAAAGCTGTCCCTCCGTGGATGCTTCAGCTTTCCGTCCTTCGCCCACGATGTCGTGGCGGTGATGATGTCGTCGGCGATATCCGCCGCGCGCATCTTATCCGCGAACGCATCCGGCGTCCGCCGCGCCAGTCTTTCGGTATCCTCGGAACGTGTGTACTCTCTGCGAGAGGTCCTGTTCACCTTGTAGGTAATGCCGTTGACCTGAATACCATCCTCAAACGCAAGCAGCGCCGTCTTTGCAGCGGCTTTTGCCTGCGCTTTTTTTGCGCTGTCCCATGTACTCGTGTCGATATGGCTGAGAATGTCGTTGTCTACCACGGCGACCGCGCGGCCGTCGTCGGTCTCGCCGACGCTGTAACTGTCCTCGCCGTTGGCAAATACGGTGTCCCCGTTGCCGTAGTCGGGCTTGATACGCTTGCGCGTCTCGCTGGACATCGGCCTGCGGTTCGCCGCGTCTCTGGCCTCGATCTCTCCGGCTGTGTTGTAGTACAGCTCGCTCGGCACGCTCCTCTGCGGCTTGTGCAGCTGGTCGTAATAATTCTCGCGCAGATCATAGTATTCGTTGATCTTCTTGTCGAGGCCGCGGCGTTCCGCTTCCTCCCATATCCGGTCATACTCGCGGAAGCCGTCGTCCAGTTCTCCGGCCTTTTCCAGCCGGTCCCGCAGGGCGAGGACCTCTTCGTTCGCCTCGTCGAGCTGAAACTGGATCAGCTTCTCGCGTGCTTCCTGAAAGCCCTTCGACTGGATCTCGTCGCCGTTTGTCAGCTTCTCCTCCCAGTATTGCCGGTTGCTGCCCTTGGCAAAGCCCTCGGCGTTCTGGATCGCGTGCTGGATCTCGTGGATCAGCACGTCCTGCGGCGCGTCGCGCAGCTCCTCGCTGATGGTGATTTGATTCCCCTCGGCGCTGAAGCTGCCCAGCACGCCCTTCGGCGTCTCGTCGAATACGACTCGCACATGACGCAGCTGCGGATAGGCGCGGAACAGCTCCTCGTGGTCGAGAACATCTTCCAGTCTCGCGTTCCCGCGCTCCACGCGCTCGCTCAGCCGGCTCCGCTCGCGTCCCCAGGTCTCGGTCAGGGCGCGCAGCCTTGCCTGCTCTGCGTCCGTCAGCTCGCCGTAGAGCATCTTCTGCTCCAGTCGTTGCTGCTCGGCATACTCCGGATGGTTCCGACCGAAAAGCGCGTCTCCTGCGCGGTGGTATTCCATCTTGGAATCGTCGATCTCCCAGCGCCATTTTCCGTCCATTCCCTCGTGCCAGCCGGTCGCCTTGCGGATACTCTCCATATCGGCACCCGCCGCTTGCATTTCCTGCGCTTCCCGCAGGCTATCGAGGTTCGCGCCGTTGGCGTTCTTTCCGGCATAGCTGAAGCGCGCCGGAGGCCCTGTTTTCCGGTCCGATGCCGCCGAGGTCTCCTTCTGGATGGCGGAGGAGGTCCTTTGCGCCTCCTGCGCGGGGGTCGCGCCGCTCCCGCCGTCGATGGCGCGCACAGCTTCCGTGTGGTACTGGCTCGCCGTCTGGCCGAAGCAGTCGATTCCGGCGTAGGCATCGCCCATGATCTCTTCCCACACATAGAGGTCCGCGTCCTCCGGCGTCATGCCTTCGTAATTGTTCGCGGCACCTTTGTACCTTTCGCGGTATTCCTCAAGGGTATCGCGCCAGCCGTCGCCCGAGTCCTGCACCGCCGCAGCAAAGGCTTCCACATTTTCCCTCGTTGAGCGAAAATGTGCGATCTCATGCAGCCCCAGCTCCGAAGCGGTTTTCTTTCGGCTGTCCACGCGCATGACGATCCGGTTCGTTTCCCGCTCCGCGACGCCTGTGATGCTGACCGGCGAGCCGCCGCCGTTGACTTGCAGCAGGCCCGTCACCATGACGACCTCGCTGATGCCGGCCTGCTTTGCGGCAGCCTCAACATCCAGCAGCTCTTGGTCCCATGCGTTCCTCGGCAGGATGTGCAGCATTTTCGTGTCGGTTCCCAGCGAGACGCCGACCTCCGCCGAGCTGACGAGCGGCTCAAGCGCCGCCGCGTCCTGTCGTGCTTGAATCAGCGCTCCGTTTTCCTTGCTGCGTTCGCTGCCTGTTCTTGCGCGATTTCTTCGGACGTTTTCGTGTAGTCGCTCGATGCTCCCGCTCTTTGGCTGTTGGCGTAATTGCGCAGCTCCTCCGGCCCCATCGCCATAAGGTCTCCGTCCTCCGTCTCCACCGTGTAGATCGCTTTGCGCTCCCACGGCATCGGCACCGCCTTCTTCGGCAGGCTCGGCAGGCTTAATTTCTGTACCATGCGTTGTTCCTCCGTTCTTTTCTTCGATGTCCCACAGCGGCAGCTCCTCATGGGTTTCCGCCGTTTCCGAAGCACCAGGGATCGCCTGTTTGGCTTCCAGATAGTCCGCGTTCGGCTCATGGTATCCGCCGTGGACGTCGCGGTAGCCGTTCGAGAGCATATTGTCCAGCATCAGCTCCACACGCTTCGCCGCGGCAAAATTCTCCTGCCCCTTGTCGTTGATGATGGCAGAGATCGACCGCTCGATGTCCGCGTAACTGATGTCCTCGTCGTCGAGCAGCTTTGCGATGCGCTCACTCGCCGACCGCTTCATGCGGATGTACTGGTCGTCTCCAGCACCGTGCTCTTTGAGCTTGACGATTCCGCCGCCCTTTTCCGCGTAATTCAGCTCCTCCATCAGATTGGCCGCGGCCTCTTTGTAGAAAGAGTGGACCTCCGGATGGTCGAACTGGAACGCCTTGATCCGGCGCTCGCCGACCGTATTGCTGTCTCTTTGGTCGATGTGCTCCTCCGCTTTTGGCCGGTAGAGGTCCCCGTTTGCATCGACCGCAAGCTCGCCGCGGTTGAGCCGTTCGGAGATCTCCGCCGCGTTGCCCTCGTTGGCGTATTGCAGAAGGCTCACGCGCTTGCCCTGTGTCAGCGGATCGCTCTTGCTTTTTCCGCCGACGGGCGTTATACTGACCTTGCTCTCCTGCGTGGCTGAAACGCCCAGAGGGGCGACCGTTCCGCCTACTCGTTGGCGGCTATGATCGGCGCCCTGCGCAGGGGAGCTGTTTTGTACCGTCTGCTGATTGCCGATCTCTTCCGAGGTCGGCATCGGTGCACTTTCTGATGTGCCGGCAGCCCGCTCCGGTGCGGTATCCGCCGTGGGATTCTCTGGCTTGCCCGCGGTCTGCTCGCCCGCCAATGCGTCGAGGATCTGCACAGCCTCGACGGCCTCCTTCGCTTGGATGGCACCGCTTTCCACGAGGCTCCGCATGACGGCGATCTCGTCCTTGACGGTCGCCTGCGCCTTCTGCGCGGCTTCCGGCGTCTTGGCGGTCCGCTGCTCGCTGTATGCCTTTGCGGCTCTGCCGGCCGTCTCCACGGCCAGCTCCGCCTTGACGGCGTTATACTCCGCGCTGATTTTGGCAAACAGGTCGTTCATCTCCCGCTGCGTCGCGGCGTCCGCTGTGGCAAAGCGGTCCGGATGGTACTGCCTGCCGTACTGCTTGAAGGCTTTCGTCAGGTCATCGAGGTTGTCAATGTCTTTGAAGTATTCGCGCTGTGCCTTCTGCGCCGTCGCGCCCTCGGCTTTTCCGCCGAGTGAGGAGGCGAGCGTCCGGCAGAAGAAGCCGACCGCCGCCTGGAAGAGCATATCTTTTGCAAGCTCCTCTCCCGAAATAGCAACGTCCTCATAGCTGTCGCCATAAGCGGCAGCTTTTGCATATTCGTTCGTAGCGCTCATGCCGCCGGCGAAGGCGATGTCGCTCAAAGCGCCCAGCACATTCTGCGCGATGGCGCTGTTGCCGAGACCGAGCTTGTTCAGCAATGCCCCGCCGTAGCGGATCGCGCCCTTGGCCGCCGCGCCGCCGACGCCAACGCTTGCCGCACCGCCGATTGCCAGCCCTGCTCCTGCGAGGGGATTATAGTTTTCCCCCTGCGCCTGCCGGTAGTCGTTCGCCATCGAGCCGCCGGAGGATACGCCGAGCGCCGCCGTCCCCAGCCCGGGCAGAATAGCGTTTGCGCCCACGATGCCCGCGAGGTTCATGCCGATCTGGAAGGCGTCGATGCCGACCCTTCCAGCCGTCCCCAGCCCTTCCTTTGCCGTCTGGATGTTCTGTGCTGCCTTGGCGCGCTGCGTGTCGGCGATCCCTTCGAGCAGGTCGATGCCCGCGCGGTTGCCGCGCGTGATCTCCTCGTTTGTCTTGGGGTATGGGTTCATTTCGTCGGCGTGCGTGGTGACGCCTGCCTTCTCCTTCGCGTCACGGTATTCCTTGTCCATTTCCTCCGCGGCCGCCACGAGCGCCGCGAGGAAGCCGGAGGCGTTTGCACCGAGGTTCTGCGCCGTCGCGCGCACCGTCGCACCGATACGCTTTGCCGCGTCCTCGTTGCGCACGATGCTCTGCGAGATCTCCTTGCCGCTCTTGTGCTTGCTTCCGCGCTCCGCCGGCAGGGAGGAAGAGGGATATCGCTCCTGTTGCTCCAGGTGGAGCTTTTCGGCGTAATCGTTCGCCTCCTCCACTGTGGAGAATTTGCCGAGATTTTCTCCCGTGTCCCGATAGCGTTGCAGGATCTCCTCGTCGTTGCTGCTGTGGTATGGCGTACCGTTCCGGTTCCACACGGTCGGCAGCAGCACCTCCTGCCCGTCGATGTTGTAGCTCGTGCTGTCAACCGTTGAAATGCTCCCGTTCGCATTGCGGTACTGCGGTCGGTCGTAGAGGTCAATGTTTCCCGCTCCGTACTGCCCGATGTTCCCGACGGTCCACTTCTGCTTCGCGGCAGTCTGCGGCCGCTCGATCTTCGTAATCTTGATTCTGCCGGATGCTTTCCCCTGAGACGATCCCTCTTGATAGGTTTTCGCCGCAGGCGCACGATCCTGTGCGCCTGCGGTCCCGTTTTTTGTGATCTTGATAGCCATATTGTCACCTCGTTAGAACGTGATGTTGAAGCCGCTCGCTTTGAGTCTCCTTGAGATGGTAGCCTTTTCTGCATCCGTGAGGTTCGCTCTGTCGAGGTCCTCCGCCAGCGCCTCCGGCGAGTTGTAGCGCCTGCCGTTCCAGGTGAAGATGCCCTCGTCCTCGTCGTAGCCCAGCTTGTCGCGGCCGGTCCCGAAGCCGGTGTAGCCGTACACCTGCGCGATGTAGTCGTCCGTGAAGCCCGCCTTGCGCAGCGTATTGAGCACCGTGTCGGTGAACTGGCCCTCTTTTGCCATTGCCTTTGCGGTCGTCAGACTCATGGTGCCCCCGCCGCCGCTTCCGCTCTTCTTTGCTGCCTTCTCGGCCTCCTGCTTGCGGTAGGCGTCCTCCAGAGCCTTGACGTACTCGCTGCTGTATCCGCTTTCGCTCACAAGGTTCGCCGAGGGCGAGCCGCCCGCCGCGAGAATGGCGTCCACCTGTGAGCGGATGGAGTCCTGCGCGGTCTGCTGTCTGGATACCTCGTCAAGATAGCGCGCATAGTCGATCTGGTCCTGCCCCTGCACGTCGGCGAGCTGGCTGCGCAGCCGGTCGTAATCGTCCGCGTAATTCTGATAGGCGAAGCCGCGGTCGGTGTTGAACTGGCCGAGGCGGTCGAGGTACTTGGCATAGTCCAGCTGCTCCTGCTGATTGACCGTGTTCAGGTCCTTCAGCTTCATGTTGTACTCGTCCAGGTAGCGCTCGTAGGCCTGCTGGTAGAGTGTCGGGATCACGTCGTTCAGCTTGGTTGCGTAATAATCTCCGGCCTGTGTAGCCGCGTTCACGGCATAGGAGCTTGGCCGGCCGCCGCTTGCGGCGCTCGCCTGTGCCAGCGCGTTCGCCGTGGCGCGGTCGCCCTCACGCAGATAGCTCTTCTTGTAGCTGCTCCATTGCGGGTCCGTCTCCTTGCTCCACGAGAAGTCCTCGCGGTTCAGGATGCGGTCCAGCAGATCCTTCTGCTGCTGCGCGAAGGCGTTCTCGTAGGTCGGCGCCTCGTCGTAAGAGAACGAGCCGAAGCTGCCGATCTGCCCGAGCAGATCGTCCGCCCGCCGGTTCAGCTTGCTCTCCAGGCGGAAGCTGCCGCCGTCCGCTCCGCCAGAATAATTGCCGTAGCTCTTGCGCAGCTCGTTTGCCGCCTGATTGGCGAGAAGCCGCTGCTCCGCGGTCGCGGCGTTGTTGTAGTCCTTCTTCAGACTCAGCACGCTCAGCCCGAACTCCGGATACTTCTGCGCCAGATTGAGGTCGTCCTGCGAGAACTGCCCCATCAGGCCCGACTGATTCGCCGCTTTCACGAAGTCGTCGTAGGTGTATGCCATCGCTTAATTCCTCCCTTGTGTGGATTTTAATTCCGATCCGCTGTAATACTCCCGCGTCAGGGAGTAGAGCCGGAAGGTGCCCTTGCCCTCCAGCTTCAGCCGGTAGTGGTCGCCCCTTCGCGGCACGATGGGCAGGTAGTAGCTGCGCTTTTTCGCCTCGCAGAGTTTTTCGTCCACCTTCAGCCATTCGCCGCCGTCGAACTTGAGGTACACCTGCACCTCGGCACCTTCCTCCAGCTCCATGCGCAGCTGGAGCTTGCTTACGCCCTTCTTGTTCGGATCGTTTTCTGTGAAGTCCCCGAACTCGGCGCTCCATGCGACGGTTTCCTCCTCGGTGGATTCCGGCGCGTTCTGCACGTTGCCCGCGATCCACACCTCGCCCTGGTCGTTGAGCAGGAAGAGATTCCCGCCGAAACGGGCAAAGTATCGTGCCTTGGTCGCGTCCTCGGTGTGCCACAGGCCCTTCTGCGTGTCGTAGACGTACAGCAGCTCACCGTCCGGCCCCGTCATGCTGACGTAGTATTTCAGCCCGTCGCTGCCGCCGACAGCGTTTTTGAAGCGGTCCATGCCGAAGGCCGATCCGATTGGCTGCGGGATGCCGCCGGAGTAGACCATGATGCCCGCGCGCGAGAGGTAGAAGAGCGTCTCGCCCGCGATAGCGATGCTCCTGCCGCTTCCGTCCGCTACGCCAAGTGTTGCGCTCCCCATGATCTCAAAATTGCTCGGGAGCGAGCCGTAGACCTTGTAGATGTGGTCCTCCTTGAAGAAGATCGGGTAGCCGAGGAAGGAGACGCAGCCGGTAAACTTGCCCGCGCTTCCGGTGTCCACCGCGTAGCTGTCCGTATCCAGCCCCTCATACACGTTCCAGTTGAACGGATCGCCCAGCTTTGAGGCGTAAATGGTGGTATCGTCGCAGCCCCACAGCCGGTTTTCGTTTTCGCAAATATAGCGTAGCATAGGAACCGTGCGCCGAACCGTCATGTTTCCGCTCTCGGTGTATGGCGTCTCTCCCTTGTCCCCGTCGAGCGTGAAGGCGTATTCGTAGAAGTACATCTTGTCGCCGTCGATCTCGCGGATCACCGGCGTCTTGTTGTTTTCCGTGTGCTTCGTACAGCCGGAGATCGTCACGGCGTCGCCGGCCTTGAAATAGGCCGACCAGTCCACACCCGCGCATTGGATCGTGTTCGCTTTCGCCTCCTCCTCAAAGAGTTTTCCGTTTGTGAAGGTCAGGCTTGTCCCCGCCCACTCGCTCTCCAGCGAGCCGAACTCGCCCGTGAGCGTGTTGTAGTATTTCTTGTCCGGCAGGATAATGAGATAGGCGCCGAGGGCGCAGAAAGTCTTTTCGCTGTCCTCCACGCTCCCGCGCTCGATGCCGCCGTAGAAGAACTTCGTCCCGTCCGCCCAGGCTAAGGCGTCCCACGAGAAAAGACCGTTGCCCTTCGTGAGCGTCCGGAACAGCCGCCGCTTGCCTCGGCTGGCAAGCAGAGGATAGTAGTCGCTCGTCATGTTCCTCATGTCCCACAGCTCGCCGTCACCGGCGCCGAGGTTGTGATTCAGCCCGCCGAACTTGACCTGCGTGCCCTTTCGGATGCCGTCCTGATAGACGATGCTTGGCAGCTTCATTTCGCTCCCTCCTCCCGAAAGACGAGGAAGCCGTCCAGCGCCTCGATCAGCGCGGGCTTGATCTCCGCCGGCGCCGTTACCTCGATAGGCGTGAAGTCGATCTTCGTCTCCGTGTCCGCGAGCGCCTTGCGCTTTTTTTCGTATTCCTGCGCGCTTCCCCGGAGTGCAAAACGCCCGTTGCCGGTCATGCGGATGTTGCCGTTCTCGTCCGTATCCGCGTATTCCTCCACCAGAGCGCGCTCCTCGCGCAGAAAGAAGTCCGTCTCGTCCGCCGTGGCCCGCTTGACCTTCACCACGGCCAGCGCGAGGTCGTAGGGGAGCCGCTGCTGGCTCATTTCCTGCGCGGCAAGGTTGGCGTTGACTGCTTCAATGAGTTTCATGTTCTGCTCCTTTCCAGAGCGCGCACGCGCTCTTCAAGCCGTTGGATCATGTAGGTGTGCAGCGCCGAGAAGTCGGCGTAGCGCAGACCGTACTCGAAGGCGTCCGTCTCCGGATTGATTACAAGGCCCGCAAAGTCCCCGTTGGTGAGGCCCGCTTCGCCCAGCGCCTCCTCGACCTCCTGCGCGATGTAGCCGGTGTGCAGTCGCCCGCTCCTGCCGTCCCTCATGCGGAACGAGCACGGCTTCAAAGCGCGGAAGAAAACCTCGTACCGGCTCATGTCGTAGTCGATGTCTTTCTTTGCCCGCCGGTCCGAGCGCACGGTCAGCTCCTCCGTCGCATAGCAGCCGCCGGAGCACCAGATGCTCGCGCCGTCGCCGGTCATACGCGCGCCGGCGTTCGTGGCGATGAAGTAATAGTCCTCGTTGCTGCCCGACAGGATCGCGCCGTAGGTCATGCTCACGCCGTCGCTGCCGTAGCCGCACCCCATATAGCCGTAGCTCCTGCCGCCGGAGGTGAGCGTGAAGCAGTTGGACACATCCACAAGGTTCGCGCGGATCGTGCCGGTCGTGATGTTGTCCGCGTTGATGATCGTGTAGCGGTTCGACCTCTCCAGGTCGGTGAAGGCCACAAGGCCCGAGAACCAGATGTTCGCGCTGGACACGACGACGCCGTTGCTCATGAGCGAGATCGTCGAGTCCTCGCCGTCGTTGCTCGCCCGCAGCGAAAAGCCGTTCACGGTCTGCTGGAGCGTCGTCACCCGCCCGTCCGTGTTCGAGATGCGCGTCGAGAGAGAGGAGGCCGTCTGCTGGAGCGTCGAGATGCTCCCGCTCTGGTCCGCTATCGCGGTCGCCAATCCCTGCGCGGTCTGCTGGAGCGTGCTGATGTTCCCCTCGTTGTCCGATACCCTCGTCTGAAGGCCCTCTGCTGTGGCTTGCAGCTGTGTGATGTTGCCCTCGCTGTCGCTGATGCGCAGCGCCAGAGCGCCGGCGTCGATGGCGAGCTGAAGGATGCGCTCCTCATCGTCCTCGATCTTCGCGTAGATCGGCTCGGTGATGGCGCTTTCCCACCGCTCCTTCGCCGTCTTGTTCATGTTCCCGAGATCGAGGTTGTGCAGTGTATAGCGCAGCTGCTCGACCAGCAGGTACATATAGTCCTGGATGCTTGTGACCTTTTCCTCCATCGACTCTTCGCCCGTGAAAGCCGGAAAATTCGTGTCGATGTAGAGCCAGTTGGAAGGCATTTGCTTCCCCCCCTTTCCTGAGAAAAAGGACCGGCCGATGGCCGGCCCTTTCGTTTATGCGCCGTAGGCTCCTGCGCGGTCGTTGAATACCATCATGCGCAGCATATCCGCCGAGAGGTCCATGTCGGCAGGAAAGCCGTTCGCGTCCTTCGCCCCGCCGCCGCGGATGGCTCCCTTGGCGATCAGCTTCAGGACGGTATCAGCCGCCCACGGGGCCTTCTCGCGGATCTCCTGCATGGTGTTGCATCGCATTTCCTCTTCCTCCGTTTCCTCACTTGGCTCGTTGAGCCGGTTCCAGAACTCCGCCTTCCACTTCGCCTCGTTCTCTCTTCCTGCCCAATAGGCAGGGCAGAGCTTGCCGGTCACGTCGAAGTGGCGGATCACGTTCTTTTGGGGGACGTTGTACTTCGCCATCAGAGAGCGCGTTAGCTTCAGAGCCGCCGTGACGGTCTCCGGCGCGGGCGCATACGTCCCGTCGCGCTTCGCGTCGCACAGCTCGATGCTGATGCTGTTCGTGTTCCGGCAGATGTTGTAGAGCGTCCCGCCGCCCGTCTGCGGGCAGGATGGGTACTTTCTGCCGCCGACCGCCCAGGCAGTATGCAAGTCAGGCACGCTTTGGTAGATGCTGTTCGCGTCCACGAAGTAGTGCGCGCTGCTTTTCACCACGGTCGAGGCGTAATACCTGGCGTTGTTCTCCGCGGTATCGCCGTCGTTGCCGGTGTAGTGAATGACAATGTACTTGATGGCCCGTGCGTTCCGTGCAGGGCCATAATTCCCTGCGTTGGCGCGCAGCTGCTTAATTTCCATCCTTACCCTCCGTATTGAGCTGCTTGACGAAATAGAACGTGATAATCATGGTGTAGATGTTGAGGAAGTTGTCGGGGATCGCGTTCTGCACCGTCAGCACGCAGAATGTCACCGTGAGGGCAAGCGTCACAAGACTCTTGACGCTCAGGAGGTTTGCCAGTCTTTTATAAAGAATTTCCATCGTCTGTTTCCTTTCCGGACGCCGCTGCGTCCTTTCGTGTCGTTCGTTCCTTCAAAACCGTGCGCAGGCATAGGAAGAGTAATTCCCCGCCGAAAAAGCCGAGGATCACCGCCAAAAGGCCCGCCGCGTCATTCCCTGTGCGAGAGAGGATGCGCAGCGCATAGTAGCTCGCGCCGCTCGCAAAGGCAATGCACCAGATCACCACCAGCTTTGCGAACAGGTGCGGGATCTTCCGCCGCCGCTTCATGTGTCCAGAATGGCGTGGACGCCCTGCTTCGCCAGAAATTCCTTCTGCTTGTGCTTCACGCCCGCGGCATAATCGAGCGCCGCGTGCATATCGCCGTTGCAATGGGCGTCTGGGATGCGCTGCACTGCTCTTGCTGTGGCCTCGGCCAATGCGACCGCCGCCCAGGTCCCCTCGATCAGGCACAGCAGCAGCTTCTCCTGCCCCTTCTGCTGTTCGCTGAGCTTCTCGCGCTCCTTCTTGTCTTTCTTTCGCTCTCGGGCCGCCGCGGCCTCGATCAGGGCCACGATCACGACGGCTGCGGCAGAGATCAGCTCGCCACTCATGCCGTCACCTCCGTCCATTGGCTCACCCCAGGCTCCCACACGTTGCCGTCCACGTCGCTCGTCCACTTCTTGCCGTTGTGCGTCACCTTCGCACCCTTCGCGTAGGAATCGTGCGCGCCGAGCGGCTGGCTCCACGCGGGCCACTCCTCGCTCGGATCGCTCGCCTTTACCCACAAAGAGGTGGTGTAGCTCGGCTCCCAGCTCGCCTGTGAGGTATGGTCCTGCAGGCAGCGGTATAGCTTTCCCTTAAATGTGCGGTACTGCCCCGTCTTGTAGGCGGTGGGATAGGCCCACTCCGGAAACAGCGCCATGTGCTCGCCGGCTGTGGCGTCGTCCAGGTCTCCCTTCTCCGCCATCGCCACGAAGGCGATCTCGCTGGCCTCTCGCGTCTGTGCCATTTCTTCACGCATCTTCTGCGTGATCTCGGTGTAGCGGTAGTGGTCCGTGATGTGGTAGAGGTCGAATTTCTTCTCCTCGTTCTCCATCGACCGGTATTTCTCGACGATGCGGAACCGGTCACAGATCACGCTGTCGTCGTACACCCTGCGCACCTCGACGTAGCCTTCGAGATCGCTGTGTGCGTCTCCTGCGGTCTTGAGGTTTTCCACCTCCACGCCGTTCAGGCGGTCTGTGCCAAAGATATATTCCATCTTCGACGCTCCTTTCTCATGTACTCTCTTACGACTTGCTTCATCATTTTCTGTGTTCCCTTGCGCACGAGCCTTCGGTAGAGGTGTACGCTGCTGCAATGCTTGAGCTGTCCCAGGCGGGACAATAGCCCGAACGCGAGCGATACGGGGATCCGTGTCCCTCGTGCGAGCTTCCGCCGCAGGCTGTGCAGCTGCCGCGTCATGCGGAACAGGTTGCGCTTGCGCAGGTAGGTGTAGCCTCTCCCGAAGCGATAGCCGAGCGCGGTCGGCATCCGGTCCGCCGTGCGGAACTTCTGCCAGTCGCCCTTGATCGTCAGCTCGTGCGCTTTCAGCCAGTCCTCGATCATTTTGATCGCGCGGTCCAGCTGCCGTTTGCTCCGCGCATACAGCGTGAAGTTGTCCATGTAGCGCAGGTAGTGCGTCACCTCCGGCCCTCGCTCGCGCAGCGCGTGGTCAAGCGGCTGGAGCGTGGTGTTGGCGAACCATTGGCTGAAATACGCGCCGATCATCACGCCGTCGCGCATCACGCGCTCGGCAAGGTCCAGAACGCGGTGGTCCTTCACCAGCTGCCGCATCCGTGCCATCACGACCTCCGGCTTCAGGCTGTCGTAGAAGTGCCGGATGTCCAGCTGCGCGCACCAGCGCGTGCCCTTCGGATCGTCTCGGTGCCACTTCTTCATGGCCTTTACGCCGTAGTGGATGCCTCTGCCGCGGATGCTCCCGCAGCAATACGGGTCCATGCCGCGCATCATCGGCCGCTGTAAAGCCTGCACCAGAGCGTGGTGGACGTACTGGTCGGGCCACAGCTTCGGCTCGTAGATGTCTCTCCACTTGCCCGCGCTCTTGTCCCACCGCCGCTTCTTTCGCGCCGGTGACGGCTCAAAGCCGCTCACGATGATCGTGCGCAATGCCTCGATGCTGCCCGCGCGGTCCGCTTCTACCCGCTGCACGGTCTTGTCCGGCCGGTGCCGCGGCCGCCAGCGGTGTGTGGCGTTCACCTCGTCGATGGCATTGCCGAGGTTCTCGTCGCTGATTAAATAGTCAAATAGATGGTTGACTCGTTTCACGGGATATGTTCTCCTTCTCCTTGTTGCCTCGCGGTCTTTCCAGCGTCCTTTCGGATGTACTAAACCGCGTCCCTTCGGCATCGTTCTTCACCAAGAGGTGCGCGACTATCCCGCCCATCTATGCAAAGCCGTGGGAACGGCCTTACGGAGAAGTGAGCGGACTGCCTGAGTCCATTGGCAAGGTGACGGCACCCGATGTTCGCGTTCGCGTTCGAGGCGGCGTTGTTGCCGTTGAGGTAGAACGCGCCGTAGTTCTGGTTCTGGTTGTAGTTGCCGCCGACGTACAGCACAACGCCCGAGGCGTCGTAGCTGCAGTAGTCGCAGACGTAGGTATTCTCGCTGCCTGCGACCGCCGACGGGTACAATGCGTACTCGAAGCCGGAAACGCTCGGGATGCTCCACGCGCTGATCCATCCGCCCGAAGTCGGTCTCGTGCCGATGTTCGTGCCGCCGGAGGTGTCGCTGAAGCTGGCGGGGTTCTTGATGCAGTAGACATTCGCGCCGGAGAAGTAGATGCCGTCGCACCAGTCGTACACGTTGGACCACAGGCCCTCGATGTGGCGGTACTGGATGCCCGCCGCATAGGTCGTGCGGCTTGCGGCCGTCGTGCCGGTGTGGTAGGTCATGGCGTCCGTCGCGCCCATGTTCTCGGTGCCCGAATTGTTGCCGCAGCCGTAGCCGATCTTCGCCTGACTGTTCCAGTCGGCGTACTCCACGAGGTAGAGCATCATGATCGTCCAGTACATCGCGAAGTCGTACTGCCATACATCGCTCCCGAGCGCGTGGATCGAGCTTCTTGCCGCCGCGCGCGTGATGTTTCCGACGGGCTTCACGCCGCTGGTGCTCTTGTAGGTGCTCGCGCAATGGTAGCGGCCCACATACACATAGTCGCGCTCGCCCTTGCCGTCTCCGCGGTCCGCGTGGGCAGGGGAGACGAGGAAGCCCGTCTGTGCCGCGTCGGAGATCTGGAGCTTCATCTGGTTGCCCGTCTTGGTCCACTTGTACCAGTATTTCGGGATCTTGACGAGCTTGCCGCAGGTCGCGTCGTCCACGACCACCATGCCGCTCCACGGCATACAGCTGTCAAAGGGAGAGGAGCCGTCGCCGTTGTTTACCGCCGCAACAGGGTCGGCAAAGCCCGCCGCGTCGTCCGTGCGGCTCCACGCGGTCGTGGCGGTGCCGTCCCAGATCGCGCCGTAGGTCTTGGCATACTTGAGCGTCACGGCGTACTGCTTCACCTGGTCCACCGTCACCGTCTGCGTGTCGGTCTTGCCGTTGAGCGTGCCGGTCACGTTCCAGGTGCCGTAGGAGGGGATGTCGAAGTAACACACGCCCGTCGTCGCGGTCTGCTGCAGCGTCGTCGAGCCGGAGACGACCTTCACGATGGAGTTGATCGGCGCCGTCACCTTGATCTGCGGGTAGAAGGCCGTGCCGCCGGTCGGACCCGTGGCTCCGGTGGGTCCGGTTGGACCCGTGGGACCCGTCGCGCCCTTCGCGCCGTCTGCGCCCTTTGCGCCGTCCGCGCCCTGCGTGCCGGCGGGACCCGTGGGACCCGTTGGGCCGGTAGGACCCGTCGGGCCGGTCGCACCCTGCGCACCGTCCTTGCCTGTGGGACCGGTGGGACCGACGTTGCCCTGCGCACCGCCCGGGCCGGTGGGGCCGATGCTGCCCTGCGCGCCGGTCGGGCCGGTCGGTCCCGTGGGGCCGGTCGCGCCCTTGGCGCCCGTGTCGCCCTTGGACCCCGCAGGGCCGGTGGGACCTTGCTGAAGCACGAAGTTGAAAACGGCTTGCTGCTGCGTGCCGGCGTTCGTCACGCTCGGCGAGCCGGTCGGGCCGACGCTCGTGACCGTGCCGATCTCAACCGTCGCCGCAACGCCCTGTGCTCCTGCCGCGCCCTGCGCGCCGGCCGGTCCTGTCGGGCCGGTGGGACCGGTTGGGCCGGTGGGACCCGTGGGACCTTTCGCGCCCTGCAAGGGGCCGTTGTTGATGAACTGGCTCGTGATGCCGTCGAAGATGTAGATGTCGTAAGGCTCCGCCGAGCCGACGCCGTAGGCATCGCCCGCCTCCGCTGTGGCCTTCTTCGCGCTGTCCAGAGCCGCCTTCGTGGCGTAATAGCCGAGCACGGTGAATCCGGCGCCGGTGTCGCCCTTGCTGCCGGTCGGTCCCGTGGGACCCGTCGGACCTGTCGGACCTGTCGGACCGGAAGGACCGGTGGGGCCTTTCGGCCCGGTCTCGCCCTTGCCGGTGGGACCGGTTGGCCCCTGTGCTCCGGTTGGGCCTGTGGGACCCGTGGGGCCGGAGGGACCCGCGGGGCCTTCGGGACCCTGGTTGCCCTGCGCGCCCTGCTTGCCCTCGGGACCCGCCGGACCGACGGGACCCTGGCTGCCGGTCTGCCCCTGCGGGCCTTCGGGACCCTGCTCGCCTGTCGGTCCGGTCGGACCCGTTGGACCTGTGGGGCCGGTGGGGCCGGTCTCGCCCTTGCCAGTGGGACCCGTGGGGCCTTCCGGACCGACAGGGCCTTGCGGACCCGTGGGGCCTTCGGGACCGAGCTGCCCCTGCGGGCCTTCGGGACCCTGCGGGCCGGTCGGACCCATCACCTGCAGGCTGTCCCAGTCGTTCTTCTCCACGTTCCACCAGTAGGCGAGGTAGTCCGTCTCGGTGCCGACCTTGTAGCACTCGCCCTCGTTGCCGGTCGGATGCGCCGCGCGCAGCGCCTCCTCCGTCGGATAGGTGCCGAGGAAAATGAGGCCGCTGCCCTGCGGACCGGTGGGGCCGCGCAGGCTCTTGAGCCACTCTTCCTCCGTTCCGATAAAGCCTCGCTTGACGGCGAGGCCGTATGCTGTGATGTAATACGGGGGGTTCTCGTACATCGCTTATGCCTCCTTCTTGTATCCCTGCACCGGATCGTAGGTGCCCGCGAACCAGCGCAGGAAGTTCCCGTATGCGTTGTTGTAGAGCTGGAGGGAGTTCTGGTACTTGTTGTACTCGCCGTTCTCCGCGTCGATCTTCGCTTCGAGGTAGAGCACATACAGCTCGTCGTAAGGCGGCTTCACCAGCAGCTCCATGTCCAGTCCGTCCGGATAGGAGTAGTCGAACTGCTCCGTCTCCGCCGGCGCCATGAGGAACACATCCGCCGCGATCTGACCCTCCAGCGCGGTCAGCCACAAAAACTTCAGCTCCTCTTCAAAGGCGTTCGGCTTGGCGAGGTCCGTCCGCCGGATCGCTTCTTTGATCTTCATGCTTCTCCCAGCCTTTCTTGGAATAGCCGCAGATTCGCTTCGATCCGCTCGCTTCGGCACAGCGAGAGAGCCGTGCTTGCCGCCTCCGCCGCGCCGCGGATGTCGCCCGTGTGCCACAGTCCGATCGAGAGGAGATCCCACGGGGCCGCGCCCCATGCCTCCGCCTCGTTGATGGCGCTCCGGCTCTTGGTCGTGATGCGCAGCGCCTTCCGGCCGTAGTAGACGACGCCCTCCCAGTTTTCCGCGCGGTAGGCGGCCTTCTCGGCCTCGTACCAGTTTTCGCGCTGCTCGGGCACTTCCGCGATGGCGCGCATCGCCCAGCACATCGCGCTCCGCTCGTCGCCCAGCGCGTGCATACACGCCGATAGATAGCGCATGGACGCGGCTCTTTCCTCGTCCCACACCGCAGAAGGCAGCGTGAGGTGCCTTTTCAGCTCCTCTGCGGCTTTCCGGAACATCCCGCGGTAAAGATACTCCCTGCCGAGATAATGCGCACAGCGCGCATCCTGCGGCGCTTCCTGTGCCGCCAGCTCCAGCAGCGGGAGATACTGCGCGCGGCTCTTGCGCTCGTCGGGCAGGTGCTCCGCCGCCATGCCCTCCACGTTCACGCAGCGGAAGAAGGGCCTGCCGTCGGAGGGAACGAGGACCTCATGCACGGGATACCTCCACGTTGCGCACTTCGGCCGGTGGATCTTCTCGCGCAGGAATACGGTGCCCTCGCTTCCGTCCGCGTTGCGCGAGCAGATGCAGCGATAGGTGCCCGTCTCGGCGTCCTCGGTCCACGCTTTCTCCAATGCCGCGCGCCACCCGGGCAGCAGCACCTCGTCGAGATCCACGCACACGCAGAGGTCCGTGTCGCGCGGGATCAGAAGCAGGGACAGGTTGCGCGCCACGTCGAAGCGCCACGGCTCAATGGTCGTCTGCCGGACGATCACGCCGCGGTCGGAGAGCTTTTCCACAGTCCGGTCGGTCGATCCGGTGTCCAGCACCGCGATGTAGTCGGCCTCCGCCGCCGCGTCGCAGAAGCGGTCCACGAACTGCTCTTCGTTCCTGGCGATGGCATAAATGCAGATCTTATGCTTCATGGTTGCCTCCAAAAGAGAGAGGGCAGGGCGCTGCGCCCCGCCCTCTTCGGTCGTATCAGGTTGCCTTGCCGGTGGCGAGCTGCTTCACCAGCTTGTTGTGCTTGGCCTTCAGCTCGTTCACAAGCGTCACGACGGCATCGAACTCGGCCTTGGTCGGAGCCGCTCCGGCCGCGGCAGCGGCATCCGCCGCCGTGACCTTGAAATCGGCCTCCTTCATGCCGCCGTTCTTCGTCGCGCCGTGGACCTCAAGGTCGCCCAGGACCTCAAGGTTTTGCAGTCTCGTCGCGTTTTCCATGCGGCACCTCCGTTAAGGAAGCTCGTTGCCGCTTGCGATGCCGCCCGCGGCAAACGCGCGCCAGTCGTTGAAGGTGGCATTGAAGCGGGAGCGGCCGCGCCACACGTTCGCGTCGGTGTTCTCGTCGATGGTCGAGCGCACCGCGAGCTGGATGCGGTCGTTCCACACCGCGCCGCCGTAGGTCTTGTTGTACTTGCTGTCGAGCAGCAGCCAGGGCTTCGTGCCGGCCGTGATGAACTGGTTGAGGTAGCTCCAGACGATCACGGTCCAGCGGCCGTACTGGTAGTTGAAGGCGTTGTTGGCCGTCACGGGATCCTTGTCCGCGCCGATGGCCGCGAATACCGCCTTCTTCAGGTCCGCGTTCTCGGGGATCACGATGGTGTCGGGCGCCACGTCGAGGATCTCGTCGTTGTCGCCGCGGAACAGGTGCATCGCGGTCTCCAGCTTGCCGAGCGCGTCCACGCTGAACTCGTCCTTGAAGCTGTTGCACTGGTTGTCGCCGGCGACCTTCGGGGGATGCGCCGTGTGGAACAGCGTCACGCCGTCCGCCGCGTTGATGTCGAAGCTCTTGCCGTGGTACTGCGCCGCCGCGTTGCCGCGGATGGCGTTGCCCAGCAGGGCCGCGCCGAACATCTCGCGCGTGCGGTTGTAGCCGGTGAGGAAGGCGGCAGGCTGCTTCTTGAGGTCCATGAGCTTGGAGTCCTCGATCATCTCCGCAGAGATGGCGAAGGAGTCCTTCCAGGTGTCATAGACCAGCAGCTTGCGGTAGCCCTCCTGCATACCGTCCGCGGGATACGCGCCGTTCTCGCCGACCGGCTCGAAGCCGCTCATGGCAGTCATGGTGGTGAGCATATCGCCGTAGTTGTCGGAGGTGCCCATCAGGAACAGGTCCTTCAGGACGCTCTGCTGCTCGAACTGCTCGCCGCGCTGTTCAAGGAACATACGGATCGGAGCCTGACACTTGCTGTATACGGAGTCGTTCAGGCCCGAGCCTTCGGAAAATACGATCTTCATAGTCTGTTCTCCTTTCTCGGCTTAGAAGCGGACGTGGACGGTGCCGCCCGCGCCGCTCTTGGCCTTGTCGTCGAAGTCCACGATCTCGGCGACGCCGCTGGCCGTGGTCGCGGTCACCTGCAAACCGTCGGTGTGCAGCGTGACCTTCTGGCCGATCTTCGCGCTGGAAAATGCGGCGCTGTTGGTCGTTTCATAAATGCGGTCCTTGTCCACGCGGACAACGGGGATGATGGTGCCCGCCGTGACCGCCGCGTCCGCATCCTTCATGCAGATGTAGGTCGGCGCGGTGGCACCGGTCGCAAGCGCGAGCAGGCCGTTCGTCAGGACGAGCGCAAGGCCCGCCTTCGGCGTGATCGCGCCGCAGGGGAGATACTCGAACGAAGTAACTGCCCCGTGGTCGGACTGATCGGGAAAGAAACCTTTCATGGTCTTTTAACCTCCTGTTTTCTTTTTCATGTAGGCTTGCACCTGTGCCTCGGTGCAGTCCGGATTGAACAGGCGGAACATCGCCATGTCCTCCGCCGAAACGCTCGGCTGTGCGTCGGAGCGCCCCGTGCCGGAGGCGGTGAGATGGTCCTTGCTCCTCGCGTTGGCGAGGGCCTGCTGACGTCCGGCTTCTGCCATCTTGGCTTCGCGCTCGCCTCTGGTTGCAAGGTAATAGGCGTCGAGGTAGTTGTTGCCGCGTTTCACATACTCGTAAAACTCCTTGGCCTTCGGCATCGTGAGCAGGTCGCGCACGGTCTTGATGCTCGGATCGAGCTTTCCGATCTCGCTGATCTGCTCATTGATCTCAGCCTGTGCCTTCGCTTCCTCGGCTGCCCGTTCGGCTTCTTCGCTGCGGCGAAGGATCTCCTCCGCCTTCTGTACGGCAGGGCTTTTCTGGATCGCAGCATCCAGGCTTTCCGGCGTCAGCCGTCCTGCCTTGAGGTCCTCTTGCAGCTTGGCGGCGTCATACGACTCCTTCCAGCTGCGGAACTCCTCAATGTTGCGGATCGGCTCGCCCGTGATGGTGTTCTTCAGGCCGGCCTTGGAGAAAAAGTCGTCCATTTCCGCTTTGGACCTCTGCTGTTCCTCCTCGCGTGCCTTCTGCACGGCCGCGTCGATGGCGGCCTTCTGCTCCTCGCGGCGGCGCTGTGCCGCCATTTCGCGGCGCTGCTCCTCGGTCTGCTGTCCTGCCGGCGCAGTCTCCTCCGGTTCCGCTTTCGCTCCCGTCGGTTCCTGCGCCTCGGTCCCTCCCTCTGCCGGTTCGGCGGTCTCCGGCTCTCTCGCGCCTTCTTCGGTCGGTCCCTGTGCCGCCTTTGCCGGATCGGCGACCTCCGGCTCTTTCCCGCCTACGCCCAAAGCGTCACAAAGCTGCTGTTCGGTGAAGCTCATATACTTCTCCTGCGTCCTTTCGGACGGTGGATTTTCCCGCTATTCCATGCGATTTGTGCGGCCCCTCGGCCGCGTGGTGCGGCTCTTACTTCTTGCCGCTGCGGAGGTCGCCGCCCGTCTTGACCGTGCCCTTCTTGGCGTCCGTGGTCTGCTTGGGAGCCTTGACGACCTGTGTACCGCCGTTCTTGATCTTGCCGGCGTAGCCGTTGTCCTGCATGACGCATCCTCCTTTCCTCTGTCGTCGCGGCAGATTCGCCGCGCGATCTATCAAACGCGCGTCCGCGTATTGACCTCATTCAGCGCGTCCTGCCGCGCCTGCTGTTCGGCCTGCTGCACGGCCTGCATCTGCATTTGCTGGGCCCGCATTTGCTGCTCGCGTGAGAGCTTCTCTTCGAGGTATTTCTTCGTGCTCGCGGCCCCCGGGTAGTGCAGCTCCTCCATCTTCGACCAGAACAAAATGAGCGTCTCGGTCTGCCCCGGATCGCCGAAGGCTCCGGTCTGAAGGTTCTGCCGCGTTTCCTGCCACATCGCCTCGCGGTTCGAGGCCAGCGGTGCAGAGGTGTCGCAGCTGAAGAGGAACTGGTCGTTCCAATGCCAGCCGCCGTCGGCGTCCTGCTCCAGAAAGTCGTAACGGTTGAACTCCTCGTACACCGTCTCGCCGCGGCTGTCCTTGTAGGTCACGCTGCGCGGCTCGTCCGAGTAGGCGAGGGCATACTTGAACATCATCTCGAACAGCTCCGCGTAGGCCGCGTCCTTCATCACGCGCTTGCTCTCCAGTCGGCCCGCCGCCTGTGCGGCCGAGAACTCCTTGGCCTTGCCGCTCGTCGCGGTGGAGTCCTGCCGGCCCTGGAAGCTGTCCGTGATGCCGAGGATCTGCCGCGCCTCCTCGTAGACGTTGGCGAGGTAGAGCAGCTCGTACTGAAGGTCGCCCTTGAAGTCGTAGACGCCAATGAGCGCCTTGTCCGCAGGCGAGCCGATGTACCAGCGCTCGCCGTCCTCGGGATCGGTGCGCAGTTTGGCGTTGTCCGGCAGTGTGATCCTCGTACCGGCCTTCACGAGTCGGTCGATGATCTTCTGCTCGATGCGGTTGATGGTGTTCTGCTGGTCTGCGATCACGTCAACATCGCTGTTGCCGAGGAGCTTGCCGTATACGCTCACGCTCTTCTGCAAAACGATGGGGTAAAGATCCGGCTTATAGAACGGCACCATCGTCGGCTTCATCACCGGGTTCCCGTTCTCGTCCAGCCCGGGCGCCGCGCCGTCGATGTGATTGCCGAGCGCCGTTTCGACCGGCAGAAGGATCTGCTCGTATTCCTGCTCCTTCGTCGTCCAGTCGTCCGCGCCGCACCACGGGCACGGTCCGCCGTCGTAGCGCTCCGGCTTCGGCTCCTGCGCGTTCACGGGGATCGCGTCCAGCGGCACGCCGCCGGCCATCTCCTCGGCCATCAGGCCGCCGGCGATCTCCTGCTCGGTCAGCTCCTGCGGGATCAATCCGCCGGCAAAGCCGCGCGTCGGGTCAGGCAGTAGATTTCCTTCCTGCGTCTCCGCGCCGAGCACCTGCCCGCGCAGCGGCCGGACTCTGCCGCACTTCCTGCACACCGGCTGCCGCCGCGCCTGATAGTCCGTCAGGTCCAAAAGCTCAATGTCGTTCACCCACTCGAAGCGGTTGATGCCGCCGCGCTCGTTAATCTCAAAGCCGATGTAGAGCGTCAGGCTGTCGTCGGTCTGGCTCTTGCCGTCCGCCGAGCGGATGTCCGGCTCGCTCTCGCCCTCGTCTGTGAGGTCCACGCCGTACTTCCGCCGGACGGTCTCCTTTGTCGTCGGCATCTTCGTGATGAACCAGTCCATGTCGCGGATGCCCGTATAAACACCGGGCTGCGGGCCGAACTGCTTCGGATGCAGCAGCGTCACCGCGATCTCGCCCACGGTGGAGTGTGTGCGCTTCGTGTTGTCCCACTCCACGAGGAATCCCGTGCCGCCCTGGATGGGCACCGTGCGCTCGGCCATGTCGTTGATCGTCTCAAAGGGCAGGCGGTCCAGCTCATTGCGCAGGAAGTGCTCGATGATGTTGGCGAGCCGCTCGTCCTTCTTCCGCCGCGGCGTCACCTTCGGCTGCGGGATGGTCGAGGAGACCTGGCTTTCGATGTTCTCGAAGATAATATTGCGCACATGGCTCGTTTTCTTCGGCTGTCCGTTGCGCTTCGTGTCGCCCTCGACAAGCGGAGAGAGCGTCCGGCCGCCGTTGTAGCGCTTCTCGCGCTGGTCCATGTCGGCTACTTCACTTTTCCACTCGTTGTCGCTCTGCTGCAATCTCTGTTGCCAGAGCGCGAGCTTTTCGCTGATCTTCTTTTCCATGTTTCACTCCTATTCCGGCCTGCCCCATAGGCGGATCATCGCTTCGCGCTCCGCCGGCGTGGCCCTGTTGTAGTCGTCCCACAGGTCCTGCGACCATCTCACGCGCTCGCCCCTTGGCCGCGTGACCTCCATCGTCTGCTGCGGTCGGATGTAGTGCGCGATGGCGAGGGCCAGCACGCAGTCGTCGTGCGCGCCGCTCTCGGCTTCGCCCTGCAGATCTTTCTCCCGCCGCACGAAGGTGAGCATCTCTAAAAGCGTGTCGCGGTCGTTGATGCTCGCCATGCTCTCGCGCAAAATGCGGATCAGCTCCGAGAGGATCACCGGCCGCGTGGTCCGGTTCGTCTGGAAGCCGTAGGCCTGCTTGATCCGTCCGGTGTAGTCGTCCTCCACCTCGCGGACGTAGAGCTTCGGGTAGCCCATCAGGGCAAGCAGCTTGACGGGGTAGGTGGAGAAGTTGGTCTCGATGCCGAGCAGGGCGTCGTTGTAATAGCGGCCGAGGCAGTACATCTGCCGCGCGTAGGTGTCCTCGTCGTAGCGGTGGCGCAGCACGCACACCTGTCGGCCCGTGATGTTGTCGAGCACCTGCCCGACGAAATAATCGCTGCCGTCGCCCGCCGTGTCGCCGCCGACGACGTAGGGCCTGCCCTCGGTCGGCTCGGCGTAGAGGATCACAGGGCCGTTCTCGTCGTCCTCCCAATGCCACTCGCTGATGTGGATATCGTCGGGGGAGAGCGTGTAGGCAAAGAAGCCGCGCTTGCGCCAGCCCTGCTTTTCGACGTAGGTGAGCCGCTCGGCGACCGCCTTGCCGTTGAATACCGTCTTGCCGGTCACGCCCCATTGGCCGAGGCAGTAGACCATGTAGTAATACTCGTCCGTCTCGCGGAAGGCTTCGAGCGTGATGCGCGCCTCCGGCGTGAGGAAGCGGTTGTCCTTGTAGGTGCTCTCGTGGACCGTTGCGCGCGGGTCCTTCGTGTCGAAGAACCGCTTTTTGAGCCAATGCGTGATCGAGATCGGGTTAAAGGTCAGGATCATCTGGAGGTAGAAGGGGAACTCCGTGCGGAGTCGGATGTCGAGCTGGTTGAAGTCTCCCTCCTCCAGCTCGCTCGCCTCCTCGATCCAGATGCCCGTGATATCGAAGATGGATTTGAGCTTCTCTACGTCGTCGAGACCTGCGAACAGGATCTCGCTGCCGTTTTTGAAGCGGATATACATGTCGCTGCCTTTGCCCTTGGGGATAAAGGCGATCTGGTCGGCGTAGTATTCGTAGGCCTGCTTCTTGAGCTGCTCAAAGCAGCTCTCGCGCAGCGTCTTTGCGACCTTTCGCACCACCAGATAGCGGTGCCCAGGCTCATTCGTGACGCGCTCTAAGATCTTGCGGCCGGCGAAGATGGACTTGCCGGAGCCGCCGCCGCCCTTGAGCACCAGAAAGCGGTGCTTGTCGAACAGGAGAGGGAGGAAGTGCGCGTTGTTCGTCTCGCGCATTTGCTTCCACCACAGCGCCACATCCAGCTTTTGCTCAAGCGTCGCCATCATTTTCGCTGAACTCGCGCATCAGCTCCTCCAGCACGCTCTGTCGCTCTTCGAGCGGCATGGAGGCCGCCGTCACGGCTTTCGCCGCTCTGCCGCCCAGCTCGATCTCCTTCTTGTCGTGGTAGCCGTAGTTGTTTTGCAGGTCGAATACGATGCCTTTCACATCCTTGCGCGTGAGCAGCTGTTCCTCCAGCCACGCGCGCATACGCCCCCGCGCGTGCGTTGTCGTGTCGGAAAACTCCGGATGCAGCTGCGCGTCGCAGTAGTCCGCCCAGGTCGAGCGGTGGATGCCGAGGTGCTCGCACAGCCCGCCGACCGTCGGCGGCACGAGGTATTCGAGTACCGTCGCCTGCACGCCGAGGCGGTTGAGGACGGGGACTTCCTCGTAGATCACATGGCCGTCGCTGTCCTTGCGCCCTGTATTCCTTTTCTCCGTGAGCGGGACGAGGCGGGAAATGCTGTCGAAGTAGCCGTTCACGGCCTTTTTCAGCGTGTTCGGCGTGTATTTTCTCGGTCTGCTCATGCCGCAGCCCTCCTTTCCGGCCGCTTTTTGCCTCTTCTTTCCGTTACCGTACCAAAAAAGCCGCGTCACGAACCGTCAACTTTTCCAAAATCGGCAGATTTTTTCATTTTCCCTCTTGACAAACGAAAAAAGCAGGCTCCAAGCCTGCTTTCCGGTATGCCGAGGGCGCTCCCGCCATCATGGCGCGAGCGTTCCGTGCGTCTTATTCTCTCGTTTTCTCCGGCGGCGCTTCGCCGCGGCGGATCTTGCCGACCTCCGGCACGATGTAGCGGATGTATTGCGGCATCCCGGGCATCCAGCCGGCGCGCAGGAGCAGCTGCCCGCCGCGCGGCACCTGCAGCTCGGCGCCCGAAACGGCGATGCGATCCTTCGGCTGCGGAACGATCAGGTTGCGGCTCGGCGAGTATTTCTTCTCGTTCGGACGGTGGCGCACCTGCGCGAGCAGATAGTGGGCCAGAGGCGTCTGGTCCACCTGATCGTACAGATGCTCGCGGTGCGTGCTGCCCGCGCTCCACTTTTCCAGCGCGATCTCCGCCGCCTCCGCGTTGACGATGATGTGATGATGCACGCGCACCACCTCGCCCGTCTTGCCGTCGAGGTCCGAGGTGAAGGGTATGTACCGGAAGGGGATGCCGAGCGCCTTGCACGCTCTGCGCGTCCGCTTCGCCCACAGCTTGAGCTGATGATCCGCCGCCTCAAACAGCTCCTCCTCCGTCAGCTCTCCCGCGCGGAGCTTTTCCAGCGCCTCCTCGGTGTAGCTGAATTGCAGCAGGTAGTCCCGCGGCGTGAAGTTGGCATGGATCAATCGTGCCAGCGCCTTCTCCGCGTTCGCCTCGTTGCGCTGCACCTGCTTGATGTCGCTTTTGATCTTCCGCTCCGATTTCGTCGGCTTCTCTCCAGGCACCCAGTATTTGATTTTCTCGCCCACGGCGCCCGCCGTGTACGTTCGGATCACCCAATACCCGTTTGCCATGAAAAAACCGCCCTCCATTTTCTCCGAATGGGGAGAATGGTCGTAAACCTAACGCTCTAAGAACTCCGATAACGCGCACGCGCGCGTTATTGATATATGTGTATCCGGTTTTCTATGGAGGAGCTGCCGCACAGCTCCTCCATACAGAACCGGATGGCTCTGTATCCCTGCTCACCAGAATTGCACTGGAGCACCGCTTGCGGCCGGCCTGGCGTCCGGCGCGTTCCCTTCGGCGGCGTGATGCTTTGCAGGGGAGGCACATCATATATTATGGAGGAGAAAACAGCCGGCCACCGGCTCATGCACCGGTAATGAAAAGGGCCGGCAGGTCAAAGGTTCTGTGGAAAACTTTCGTAATACCGCCGCACGGCTCGCTCCAGCGTAGAGCGAGAGAGGAAGTGCTTCATGCACACGGCCGTCGCGCCGGCGTCCGTCGTCACGAACTCGAAGAGCGCCTGGTAGTGCTCGCCGCCGCATTGCAGGCACAGGTTCAGCAGCTTGCGCTGCTGCTCCTCCGTCAGCTCGCGGTAGAGGCGCGAGGCGAAATAGATATACCCCTGCCGCTCATAGCTCACCGGCACGCTTTTCTTGTATCGGAACATTTGCTCACTTCCTCTCTCGCCGTCCTCGTTTAGGCGAAGATCTCCCAATCCTCGGCCAGCATATCGGTCTGGCTCGCCAACCACAGCACGCGGCTCTTCGGCGCCTCGGTGTTCTGCGTCTGCAAGCCGGTCATGTCGATGTAGATGTAGGGGCTTGTCATTTTGCTGTAGGCGTCCGGCGTCTGAAGCTCGATGAAAATGCCCTTGCCGTTCCAGCCTCTTCTGCACACGCGGAAGCCCTTGCGCAGGGCTTCAATGGCAAGGCCGAAGTTCATGCCGTCGATGGGATGGTAGGCGTCGTCGAACGCGCCCTTCGGGCTGAAGCTCTCGTAGCCGTCCGGATAGCGGACCTTGTAGCCGAGGTCCACGGTGCCGCAGCGCTTCGCCTCCGCCGCTTCTGTGACGACGCGGACGTTCCCCTCCGCGTCCACCACGCGGTAGGCAGGCTCCGCTTCGATGATCTTGGTGCCGATATACTTTTTCATGTCTCTACTCCTTTTCAAATCAGGCTGTCCAGCCTTTCGATGCTGTTCAGCAGACGGTTGAGCTGTCTCTGTTGTCTTTCGGTCAGCTGCCGCAGCGCGCCGAAGGTGGGCGGCTGCTCCGCGACACCTCCCTCGGTCGGTCGGACGGTCTTCTCTCCGTACAGCCTGCGCAAGATGTTTTCAAGGTGGCAGTTGGCCTCCTCGAGCATTTTTGCATTTTCCTCGGCAGCGGCGAGGATTGCGGGTTTCTCCTGCGGAACGCAGGCGTTACTGGCTTCGTTCATCATGGTAAATTCTCCTTTCTTTTTTCAGGCTCCGCGGCCTGTCACGCACTCTTTGCCGTTCCCTTCAGCTCTACGGTCCGCTCGCCGCTCTCATAGATGCGCAGCGTGCTGTGTACGTCGAGCCAGAGGTCGGCGAACGCAGTCCCCTCCACGAGCACCGCGCACTCCCCGAGGCCGTCCCGGCAAGCATCCTCCAGCAGGGCGCGCAGTTCCTCCACCGTCACCGTCCGCGGCTCCGGCGCGGCGTTCTTTGTAAAGTCCGGCTCCGTTACCTCGACCGCCTCCCCGACGACGGGGATCTTCTGCACGTCCGGCGCCGCTTCCGACGGCTTCGTGTCCGGCACATCCACTTGCTTTTTCATTCTCGGTTTCCTCGCTTTCTTCCGCAGCCCGTTCCTGCTGCGCCATTTGGCGACCGTGTGCGCCGTCATGCCTGTCGCCTTCGCGATGGCCGCATCGTCCAGTCCTTCCTCATAAAGCATCCTCGCGGTCTCCTCATCGAAGCGCTTTCTCGCCGCTTTTTTCGGCTCCTCCGGCACCTCTGTCTCGCGCGGCAGCACGCCCTCGCCCACCAGCACCTGCCGGATCTCCTTCGCCGAGCAGGCGTTCAGCTCAGCGAGCACCTTGATCTGCTTTTTCGGATCGGCCGCCATTCGGTACGACCGCACGATCTCTGCCGGTGAATCGATCATCGCTCACCGCTCCTCTCTGCCCCCCCTCCGCGGGATACTCGCTCTCTGCGCTTGCGGTCCGCTGTGCGCTGTGCGCGGCCGCGGATCAGGCGGCGGATCAGTGCCAGCAGCCCGCTCTGCTTCAGGCTGTACTGCGGCGTGACCCACGCCTTTCTCGCCACGCTCCCGCAGATGCTCTTCGTCACGCGGTAGCTTCGGTGGCTCCTCTTCTGATGGTTTCTTGCGCTGCTCATATTGCTTCTCCTTTCATTTCGTCATTCATCCTCTTCGCAATGCTCGATCATGTCTTTGATGATCGCGGCATTGGTCCGGATAATGTCCATTGTGATATCCGCCTGGATGTTGTGCGCGATCACAGCCTTGTCCGTTGCATCCGCGTTGTAATATCCGGTGTAGACCTCGCCGTCCGGCATGGTCGCCGCAAAGCAAAGGCACACCGGCTTCAAAGGCACGATGGCCTGCAAGGACTTTTCGAGCCATTCCGCATACGGCACCTCGTTGATGTCAAACATTCGCTTTCCCCTCCATCGTTTCTTCTCCCTCTTGCGAGAGGGGAGTGATCCTTCCGCGCTCCACAAGTCCGCGGAACACGTCGTATCCCATGTAAAAGATGATGCCGGCGCTGCTCTGGTACTGGACGCAGAGCGTCACGTTTTTCATCACCCACGGCCGCTCAAAATACTCCTGGCAGAGCATCGGCCGCCCTGGCTCCGTCGGCAGGAGGAAGAGCCTGCCGTCCTCGTCCGCCTTGGCAAGCTCCAGGAGGCGGTCGGTGTTTACCACGCGCAGCTCTGCGATGTCCGGACCGTTCTTTTCTTTGAGCGGATTTTCCATCAACCGGTGGATTGCACCGTCCGCCATGATCCGCATGAGGCGCCGGCGCTCCAGACGCTCCTCCTCGTTCTTCTGGCGCGGTATGACGACCAGGCGTCCGTTCTCGTCGGCCTCGGCCAGTTCGCGCAGGCGGGTATAACTGCAAAGGCTTTCCAAATCAGCAAGGCACATGAGCTTCAGCGCGATCTCGTCTGCCTTGTCCTTCGGCAAAACCTCCTCCGGTTCCAGCTCCTTGTCCTCGTAGGCGGCGAGGCGGCTCCACGCCGCTTCTTCCCACTTGCAATTCATGGCGCAGTTCCCGCCAACTTCGAGGCATTCGGGGCCGCGAAAATGTGTGCAGCAGATACCGTTTTCGTGCGATGTTTGCTTGCTATGTTTTGTCAGGCGTTCCATCACTCTACCTCCTCGCAGGCATCCGCCGGAAACGCGATGGTGTTTCCGTAATAGTGGACAAAATAGATCGTCTCGCCGTCTTTTCCGGTTGTTTTCAGCTCCACGCCGAAGGTGCAGCCCTTCTTCGCCAGCGGCAGCGCAAGGTCCCTCGTCAGTTGCACCTTCATGCCGTCGCCTCCCCCGCCTTCTCGGCGATTATGTTCCGCAGCGCGTCCAGCGCGCGGTAGACCTTCGGCCGGTTCTCCTCGTCCAGCTCGCCGGCAAGCTCCGTCAGGCGGTTCACCGTCTCCTGCGCCTGCCGGAACAGCACACCGAACTCCGCGAGTGCCTTGTTGTCCATCGCCGCGGCGCTCTTTCTCGCCTTTTCCAGCTCGGCGCGCAGAGCTGCCGCCTGCTCCTCCGCCGCCTTTCTTCCGGCCTCGGCGTTTTCCACAGCCTTCCGTGCCTCGTCGCGCTGCGCCTCTGCCGCCTTCAGCTCCTCGGCTTTCTTGGCGACCGCCGCGTCGCGCTTGGCCTTGGCCGCCTTTTCCGCTTCCTTGACCGCCGCCGCGATCTGCTCGGCGCTCGCGTCCACCGTCTGCACGGCCACGTCCACCGGCTTTTCGCGCAGCGCCTTCAGCTCACGCTCCAGCTCCGCCGTGCGCTCCTGCGCGGCGAGGGAAATGCTCTTCGCGTTCTCGACCTCGGCGCGGGCAGCCTCCGCTGCCTCCTGCGCCTTTTCTGCCGCGGCTTCCGCTTCCGCCGTGGCTTCCTTCTGCCGGTCCAGCTCGCGCGCCGTTTCCGCTGCCTTCAGTTCGGCGAGCTTGCGCTGACGGATGGCCTCCTCCAGCTCGCGCTTACTCATTTCGGAAACGGACTTTTCTTCCCCGTTTACAAGGTGTTTTTCGCTCGCGAAATTCTCTCGCTCAGATGCCGGCAAAGCCAGTAATACCAGGGCTTTCGAGGCTCCCAAATCCCCAACCAGATGGGTATTTCCGTACTCCCTCGCAATGCGCATGAAGTTCTGTGCAGAGGTCTCCGAAAACTCCACTTTTTCGCGCAGCCAGGGCAGCCATTCCCCGTGCTTGAGCTGCGCTTTTGCCTCCGTCAACCGCCTGCCGATCTCAATGACCGCCTGTCCGCCGACGTTCTTGTAGAAGATGATCTCCTCCGTGATCGCCTCGATCCCGCGCTCTGTTTCGACCGGCGCGCTCTCGCCGAACATCCCGCTCAGCGCCGCGCCCTCGCTCACGCCCTCCGGCGTCACATCTACCGTATCGTCGTACATACTCATGCTGTTTTCTCTCCTTTCACCGGCAGGACCGGCCTGCCGCTCTTATCCCGTTTGCTTCCATTCTTCAGCCATGCGAGCCAAAGGTCGATGAAGGCCCCGTGCCGCTCCTGCGGCGAGGCGAGCTTCTTTCCGCCCTTGTGTTCGTTCCCGTAGCCGTGGATCTGCCGGATGTCGTTTCCCTGTTTGCCGCACATTTCGATTGTGATGTAGCTCCGATGCGGCGTCTTTTCCTTGCGCAGGAAGAGGATCGTCGCCGCTCCGCTCATGTGTCGCTCGGCGTAGCCGCCGACGCAGTGGTGCAGCGTCTTGCCCTCGTTGATGATCTGCCGGTCGTCCTCCGGCACCACGATGCAAAGACCCATCGCCGAAAAGCTGTACTTCTTCTTGAGCTTCTTATACCGCTTTTCGTATGCCTTTCGCGCCGCCGCGTTCTCCTCATACCGGATCGCCGCAACGGCCGCGTCGTGCGCCGCTTGCAGGTCCTTCGGAAAAGCCACGTCCCGCCGCGCGAGGTCGTACCTGAGCTTTTTCGCCGCGTCGATGTAGTCCAGCCACAGTCTTGCGTTCTTGTGTTGGTGCTTTTCCAGATACCGCGCCAGCACGAGCACGCTTTCACCGACCTCTCGGAGCGCCGCGTCGCAGCGCCTCCGCTCGTTTTTGTCGCCGATCCGCCCGCAGATCGTCAGCGCCTCCTCCGGCGTCACGCCGCCGTGCCGCACCAGCTCCAGCGCCTCCAGCTCCTTTTGTCCGATGCCTCCGGCAAGCAGCCGCTTCACGGTTGGCTTGTCCACCCCGAAGAAGGCCGGCATGGTCTTTGCCCGCCAGTTGAGCGCGCGGCTGTTCATAGTGCCTTGGATCGCGTCGTTGATGATCTTTTCGCATCCGGCCTTCGCCAGCTGCTCGACGCGCGGGTAGCGTGTCCACAGTCCAAGGTAGGTCAGAAGCCCCTTTGTGTTCTCCCGCGGATCGTCTCCGTCCAGCTTAAAGAACTGCTCCGCCGCGCAGTATCGCAGCGGCGATGCCGCGATCTGGTCCACGCCGTGTATCGCGTAAAAGCCGATCCTTCGGCACATCCAGCTGTCGCACTCCGCAAACGGCTCCGTCATGGTTTTCTGTGGGACGAGCCGCGGCGTGTACCGCTGTTCTTCCTCGCTCCACGCCCATTCTCTCCGCCACTTCTGGCACTTGCCCTGTGCGAAGTAGTAGGCGGCCTTTACGCAGCTCTCCGCGTCGTCCGACTCCCAGCGCCCGTGATGCTTCCACACGCCCAGCGCGACCGCGCGCAGCGCCCCATCGATGGCGCGCAGCAGCACGACCTGCCGGTATTCGTCCAGCGTATTTCCGCTGCGCAGCCTTCCGCGCGGATAGAGCGTCACACCGCAGCCGCAATCCGGGCACAGAAGGTCCGACCTTGCCTTGACGTTGTTCTCCTGCTTGAAGCGCTTCCATTCGCGCTCCGTCCACCATACCTTTTGGCCGCAGCGCGTACATTCCGTGGTCACGCCGAGCCTTCCGTTCTCATCCGCCTCATGCTCAAAGAAGAGATAGCCGATGAAGCACCGCTCGATAAATTCCTGCTCCTCTTCCGTGCAGAGGAACGGGACCTCCAACGCGGCCTTCTGCTCCGCCTCTGTCAGATTGCACCGCATACCGTCACCTCACAGGAAGTCCGCGATGTCGAGGATCTTCTTCTGCGCGCTGCGCGGCGCTTCCTCCGCCGTTGGGCAGAGGTCGATCTCCATGCGGAAGCGAACATCCGCGCCCTTGAAGTAGAAGCGCACCGCCTTGCGGTAGGCTTCGAGGTCGGAAATGCTGCCCCCGACGCCCTTGGCGACCGCCGCCATGCAGTCCTTGAAGCTGCCGCCCTGTGCTACCGCCTGCGCGAACTCCGCGTCCTGTCGGCAGAAGTCCGTCAAGGCCTCGCGCACGCTCGGCGCCATCGCGTTCTCCTTCTGCCCGCTCACTGTCTCGGCGAGCTTATTTAATGCCTGATCCAAAAACTCGTTCATACCCTTGCTTTTCTTCCCCGCCGTGTGGTACAATGGCGGGGAAGAGATCTCCTTTCGTGATTTTTCTTCGCTGCGGTTGACCGGTGCCACGGTCAGCCGCTTTTCTTATTCCTGCTCCGCCTGAATGGCCGCGATCTCCGCAAGCTCCTCGTCGTCGAGGTAGTTCTTGCCGAAGCTCAGCCGGAACTCGTCCACCGTCCAGCTCTGCTCGATCATCACCTTGCGCTGACCGTAGCGGCGCAGCGTCCGCATGGTCTCGGCGCAGTTGTGCACCGCCTCCGGCCCGAAGATGTGGCAGCGCCCGTGGCACAGCCGCACCTTCAGCCCATACCGCTCGCATTTCTTCCGGTCCGCAGCGTTTCCGCCGAAGATGTGGTGGAAGTCCAGCGGGTCCTCCGTGCCGTCGCGGCCGCAGAGAAAGCACACCCCGTCTCTCGCGTTTTCCCGTTTCATGTTCTTTTCCCCCTTCACTTTCTTCTGCGCCGCTCCAGACTGGTGCGGCGTTTTGCATTGCGGAGCCTGCTCTCGCGTTTGTAGCCCATCGCCACTTCCACGCGCTTGAAGTCCTCTGCCGCCTTCGCGCGGAAGGCCTCCTGCTCCGCCTGATACGCGGCTCACCGGCTGCACCTCCACGCGCCGTCCTGCGTCTTTCCATGGCAGCCTGTATTGCGGTCCGGGCAGTTTAGGCACGGCCCCTTGATGCCGTTTCCCATCATGCCCATGCCCCCTCCAGCGCCGCGGCCGCGAAAAAGATGGCGACGGTCAGCGCCCCGAGCAAGGTGTCGCGTATGTCTTCGCGGTTACTCGCGTGTATCCGCTTCATCGCGCGGTTCCTCCTCAAATACTTTCTCCAGCGGGATCTCGTGCCGGCAATGCGCCTTGGTCTCTTGTACGATTGCCGTGTGCGCGATGGTCCCGTCCTTCCGGTAGCACAGCTGATAGGCGATGGGCAGCATCGCCTGGTAGCCGCACCACCGTGCGGGCCTGCACCATACCAGGTAGCGCTTCGCGGTCCGGTATCGCTTGCCGTCCATGTCGCCCGCCGCCATTGCGCAGCGGCGCAGATACTCCTTGCGGTCCATCACTCGTCCGTCATTTCGACGGCGATCTTCCCGAGCACGGAAACGGTGATCCACTCTGCCGCAAGAGTGGAAGATGCTCTCGTCAGCTCGTTCGCCAGCGCACGGTAGGCGTCGTCGTTCTGGTCCTTGATGGCGTCCCACATTTCCTTGTGGACCTTCTCGATATCCTTGCGCATCTTCTCGGCGCGCTCCAGGTAGCCCTTCAGCGCAGCCCAGCTCTCGTTGTCGCTTGCAAAGCCGCGGCCGCGCTCCTCTGTCATGCCCTCCAGCAGCTCCGCCGTGGTGTGCTCCAGATTGCCAAGCAGCTGCGCATTTGCCGATAAATTACTCATTTTTGTCTCCTTTCTTCTTCGCCGGTCCGATGATCTCGCACTCGACGCCGCGTGCAACGCCGGTCCAGCCGACGCCCCACTTCTGCGCCGCCGCTACGACCGCGTTCAGCCGGTTCTCGGCCTCGACGCGCACGGTCGGCAGCTTCTTGCTCTTCAGCTTGCCGTCCGGCACGGTGTAGGTGTATTCCTCGCCGTCGGTGTACTTCACCTCATAGATCCATTTCTTCGCTGCCATTGCTTCACTCCCATTCATACTGATAGCAGAAGATGTGCCCGCCGATGGCGCCCCATGTTCTGCTGTTTTCGCCTGTGGTCGAAAAGAAAACCACGTCCATCGGCAGGACCGGCTCGCCGTAGAGGGCTTGTCCCACCGCCGCAAACTGCTTGTCCGTCGGCGCTGCTTCGTCGAGGTGCGCCGCTGTACTGAACTGTACGGCCCCGTTCCCGTCGGTGCCCTGGAAAATGACCTCTTTCACGCTGTCAGGGAAGTTTCCTGCCGCGACGCGATTGAGAATGACCTCCGCCACGGCCTGCTGACCCTCCAGGGGTTCGCCCCGCGCTTCCAGGTAAACGATCTTTGCGATTAGCTCGCAATCCTCCTGGCTCACCTCGGCATAGCGGCTCGTCGTGATGCTCTCCGTCGGCTCCTCGTAGGACGTGAGCAGCTTCGCCCGTGTCTCCTGCGCAACGACAGGCGGCTCCGGCGTCACCTCCGAGATCGTCTCGCGCCATTGTGCGTTCGCCGCGATGTACCCCGCCGTAAAGGCCAGCGCCGCGAGGACGACGATCAAAAGCGTCGCGAGCAGGTCGTCCCGCTTCTCCGGTTCGCGGTGGATCGTCACGGTGATCTCTCTCGTCTCCATCATTCCGCCGCCTCGCTTTCTTTCGCTTCCTCTTTCATCGCTCCGTGCTCGGATTCCGGATCTGCCATCAGCGCCGCCATCACCGCTAAGACGTGCAGCGCGGGAAGCTGCAGAGCACTCGCGTACTCCTGCACGATGATGCAGATGCCATTGATCGCGGATGCAGCATTGTTCGCCGTGATCTTGCAGTTGCACTTCTCGTTTCCGGCTGTCTTTCGGAGGGAGATCTCCACCTCGTCGCCAATGTGTCTCTCCGTTACCCTCATGGTCTTTCCAGTCTCATTCATGTTTCTTTCCTCCTGTTATTTTGTGGCTGCTTTTCTGCGGCCGCGGTTTGCAAGGCTCTCCTGGTATCTCGTCAGGCCAAGCTCCGGATCATACTCGCGGCGCTTGTTCCCATCGAGGCCGCCAGTGTATCCGCGCCGCAGCTCCGCGTAGACGGCTGCGGCAGACATTCCGAGATCGACTGCGATCCTCGTGACATTCTCGCCGGCCGCGTAACGGCGCGCCAGCGTTTGCCGGTCCTGCATCGTCATGGTTTTCATCCGCTTTTCACCTCATTCCTCTCCGCTTTTCTGCGGCGAAATAAAAAAATATTGCAGAAAAAGATGTTAAATCCTTTTCTGCAATCATTATGCTATCTCACATCTGCTCGTCGTACTCGCATTTTAGCTTGACAGGGCAAATAACAAATGATAGTATAAATGAAGCGATAGTATCATAGATGCTAGAATATCACAGAAGCAGGCGTTGTCAATAGTCCGAGCGAAAGTGGAACAAATGACAATCCTTGTTTCAATGATACGCAATTAAAGGAGACGTTTCTTATGCGAAGGACAACGGCTACAACAGACTATCTGAAAGAATGTATGGGTACAGCGTTGCTGGAACTAATGAAAGAAAAACCCATTGAAAAAATCAGTATTGAGGAGATGACTGCCAAGGCAGATGTAGGTCGCTCCACTTATTTCCGTTATTTCAAAAGTAAAGATGAAGTTCTGTCTTTCAAAATCACATGTCTGTGGAAGCGCTTTTCCGACGAACACGGTGCTACCAACTTCGCCACTGGTAGTTATGACGGCATCAGGCTGTTTTTTGAATTTTGCCTTTCCACTCGTCCTATTTGTGATCTGCTCTACTCAGCTGATCGCCAATATGTGATTCTAAACTTCTATTTACAAGAAGCGGCATCCATTGTCGCTAATGCCGATGCCAAAACGCACTACTTTATCCAATTTATTACATATGGATTGTTTGGGCTTATGAATGCGTGGGTATTACGAGGCTATAAAGAAACCCCACAGGAAATGGCACAAATAGTTTGCGATTGGGAAGCATCTTCGGAGGAGAAATAACATAGAGGGGGGTAAACATATGGGAAAAATCATTCGACGCATTCTAACAATTATTCCAGCGGTGGCTTTACAATCGCTCTGGCTTTTGCTGTTGATGAAATGGCTGACCCCTTACGCACCGATTATTGTGTCACTGCTTTCCGTTGCAGCGTTTTTCTTGGTGGTATTTATTATTATAAAGAGAGATGAAACCGCTTATAAATTGCTTTGGCTGCTGGTTATTCTGTCACTACCTTTGGTAGGAGCGTTACTATATCTGCTCTTTGGAAATAAACGGACGGCCCGCCCTCTAAAAAGGCGCTTGCAGCAAGTTCAAAAGAGTTGCAATCCGCAGCCTCTTCCAATAAAAGAAGCGCCCTTTGACGGCGAAAAACGCATGGGGCAAACAGTGCGGTGGCTGGAAGAAAAAACGCAATATCCGATGTGTGCAGTTGAGCAGGTTCGTTACTATCCGTTGGGCGATAATATGTTCCCTGATATGCTTGCCGATTTGAAAAATGCAAGAAACTCGATTTACGTAGAATACTTCATTATTGAGCCGGGGCATATGTGGGACGCAATCGTGAACGAACTGGAAGTAAAAATGGAGCAGGGCGTTGATGTACGTGTGATATACGATGATCTTGGCAGTATTTCTTCGTTCAATTTCAGTAATGTCCGTGAACTGAAAAAGAAAGGCATTCCATGTATTCCTTTTAATCCTTTCCTTGCCTTAAAAGGAACTGCAAACTATCGCGATCATCGCAAAATGCTGATTATTGACAACGAAGTTGCTTATAGCGGAGGTATCAACTTATCAGATCGGTATATCAATTTGGAACATCCCTATGGACACTGGAAGGACACAGGCTTTCGGATTACTGGTGAGCCAGTAAAAAATTTTACCCATATGTTCTTGACCTTTTGGAACGCATTTTCGCTGGAAAAAGAAGCAGGACAGCTTGCAATGCCCACATATCCCAAAAGGTATCCTGCGCCGCCGCACACATTTGATGGTTATGTGCTTAGTTACTACGATTCGCCCCTTAACCATGAAGCTACCAGTAATCAGCTCTTTATTGACTTGCTTTCTCAAAGCACGGATTACGCATGGTTTTTTACACCGTATCTTATGCTTGGCGATGACTTGATGGATGCAATGATTTCCGCTGCTCAACGTGGTGTAGACGTGCGGATCATTATGCCCGGCATCCCTGATAAGAAGCTGATTTTCCGTATGTCTCGGAGCTTTTATCAGGTGTTGCTGACTGGCGGCATCAAGATTTATGAGTATACTCCCGGCTTCGTTCATGCAAAGAGCTTTGTATCAGACGACAAAGTTGCGACGATAGGAACTGTCAATCTGGACTACCGCAGTCTCTTTCTCCACTTTGAAAACAATTCGTTCTTTTATCGTTCCAGTATTATTGCAGCAATAAAGGACGATTTCATCGCTACACAGGCAAAATGTAAAGAGGTAAAGCCCTATGATATGAAACATTATTCGCGCCGCTGGGTCGTAGATGGTGTCCTTCGTATTTTCGCACCGCTATGTTGAGGTTTTTATGAAGCATTTTCTTATGTGTCTGCTATATATCGCGGCGTTAGGGGTTCTCTCCTTTGTAGTGGGGCGCTTGATCCCGAAGCATTGGTTTCACGCCGATCGTTTTCCTTGGGTCTGCCACCCGGCAGAGCAAAAACTATGGAAGCGGCTTCATGTTCGGAAATGGCAGGCAAAGATCCCCGATATGAGCCGCATATTCGTTAAAATCATGCCGGAAAAGAAACTGACAAAGGAAAACTATGAGAACTTGCCGCGCATGATAGAAGAAACTTGCGTGGCAGAGTGGACACATATTCTGTTGTCTATCGCCGGTCTTGGACTGCTGAAAATATGGTCCGGTGTTGGCGGGGTATGTATAACGATTATCTACATTGTGCTGGGTAATTTGCCGTTTATTGTTGTCCAGCGCTATAATCGCCCACGCCTGCAAAAGCTGTTTGCTATGCAGCAAAGGAAAAAATAGGAGATTCAAATGCAAACACTAATTCTAAGCTGCAACACTGGCGCAGGGCATAACTCCTGTGCGCAAGCAGTTCAGGAAGCCTACCACTCTCGCGGAGAAATCTGCAATATTACAGATTCTTTGCAGTTTATTTCAGAAAAAGCATCCACGTTTATTTCTAATTGGCATACCCGAATTTACCGCCATGCTCCAAGGCTTTTTGATGCTGGGTATCAGCGTGCGGAATCTCACGAAGATATTTTTTGTGAGGGAACGCCGATCTATAAGCTACTTTCCTCCGGCGCAGAGCGGATGTATCAATACATCCGCTCTGCAGGCTACGATAATATTATCTGTACTCATGTATTCCCAGCCTTGGCGTTGACAGAAATGCGCCGACAGCACCCATGCTTACAGCTTGTAACGAGCCACATTTCTACAGACTATACCTGCGCTCCCTGCACAGCGGATTCTGCGCTGGACTGGTATTTCATTCCGTCCACTTCGCTGTTAGGTGAGTTTGAACAATGTGGACTTCAACCTCAAAAGCTGATCGCCAGTGGAATCCCTGTGCGGCAGCAATTCTACCAGCGTGTGTCACAAGAAGCAGGAAAAGCCAACGCCGGAATCTCTCCTGCTCATCAGCATATTTTAATGATGTGCGGTAGCATGGGCTGCGGTCCAATGGAGGAGATTATATCGTATCTCTGCCCTTACCTCACAACAGAACAAGAACTTAGTGTTGTATGCGGCACAAATGATGATTTACGCAAAAAACTCCAAAAAAGGACAGAAAAGTATTCTCAAGTTCATGTTCTGGGAACCGTCAATAATGTGCCGCAGCTCATGCAAGCCTCAGACCTATTCCTGACAAAGCCCGGAGGTCTAAGTACATCTGAGGCAATGGCGGCAGAGTTACCAATGGTGCTTATCGATGCAGTGGCTGGCTGCGAGACACATAATCTGAATTTTTTTCTGCGTAATGGAATGGCCGTCACAGCCAATACGCCAAAAGCAATCGCAGACACCACAATAAAAACGCTAAATGCCCCAGTGCTTCTTTCTAAAATGCGCGCGGCAATGCGGTCGCAGACGGAATGTACGGCAGCCGATAAAATCTATGAATGGATATACAGTCATGCAAAGTAATCATATAAAGCCGGAAGTTAATTACCGTGAGTTCCGCATCCATAAACTTAATACACCTGAATTTTCTCACGTCAGGCTATTGCTTTACTGGCCAATTTTCGGCTTGCTGTTTTTGTTTCTTGAGCGGTTGCAACCGCAACGAAATTACTATCCCGTCTATTGTGGACTCGATGATATAATACCATTTTGTGAATGGGCGTTGATTCCGTATCTATTTTGGTTTGTCTTTCTAATCGGTACGTTGGTTTATACTTTTTTCGTCGATGTACCTGCATTTCGGCGTATGATGTATTTTGTGATAGTCACCTATACGATCACGGTTTTGATTTACCTGTTCTTTCCAACCTGCCAAAATTTGCGGCCAGAAGCATTTGTACGCAATAATCTACTTACACGCTTTATTGAATTATTCTATAGTTTCGATACCAATACAAATGTTTGCCCCTCACTTCATGTAATAGGCTCTGTTGCCGCGATGTTTGGGTTATGGGATTGCAAGGCGCTCCAAAGCGTCGGATGGAAAATCGCTGCTACATCAATCGCCGTGTGTATCAGTCTCTCCACCGTTTTTATGAAACAGCATTCTATCATGGATGTTCTCGCTGCATTGCCAGTCTGTTTCTTTGGTTGGTGGATTGCCTATAAGATACTCCCCAATAATAAAACAAACCGATTTCTTACGAGGATGTAATCATGGATAAATCCTACAAAAAGCCGCTTCTACTAATCACGTTTGGGGTGATCTTATTTGCGGCATTCAACAATCTAAACTATGTTGCCAACTTTCTAAAATCGTGTATTGGCTTGCTCGCTCCGATTTTATCAGGCCTTTTGCTGGCCTTTGTTCTGAGTGTACCCGTGCGCGGACTGGCAAAGAGGCTTCGACGAAAGCTGACTAAAGCTACAGATCGGCAAATAGACATGATAAGCCTGTTACTGACGCTGATATGTGTTATTGCGATTATTGCTCTTCTGTGTGTAATTGCGATTCCACAGCTCACTGCATCTGTAAAAAGCATTGCTGCTCTTGTTCAAGAAAAATGGCCTGACTGGGTCGGCTTATTGCAAAGATACGGCATTGACACAGAGAAACTGTCGGCACATTTTGCTGCGCTCGATTGGAAATCTATTCTGCAAAGCATTTCGAGCGAAATGAACACAGTGATTTCCTCAGTTGCCAATGTTGCTGGCTCTACGGTATCTGCGATTGCTGATGTTGCAATTTCACTTGTGATCACATTCTATGTGCTAATTGGATGGCGTGAATTGAGCAGTCAAAGCAAACGGGCACTGTATGCCTACTGTAAGGAATCCGTTGCAGATAGAATTTGCCATATTTCGAAACTTGCACATGACACCTATGCGAAGTTTCTTTCTGGTCAGTGTGTCGAGGTTATGATTCTTGGAACATTGATCTTTCTTTCGTTTTCTGTTGCAGGGATTCCATATGCGGGGCTAACAGCCGTTTTAACTGCCGCCTTTGCATTCGTTCCTTATATTGGAGGATTTCTCTCCTGCGCTTTCGGCATTTTATTTACTTTATTGGCGGCTCCGAACAAGGCGCTCCTATGCTTGATCGTCTATCAGGCAACTCAGTTTGTTGAAAATCAGTTCATCTATCCGCACGTCGTGGGAAACAGTGTAGGGCTATCCCCGTTCTGGACGTTGTTGGCGGTTTTGCTGGGCGGTAAACTGTTCGGTGTCCTTGGCATGATCTTCTTTATTCCGTTAATGGCTCTTGTATCTCAGCTTCTACACGAATCAATCGAACGGCGGCTGCATACCCGCAAACCGGAGCTGTCCAATGTACAAAGCAACTCAGACGAGAATACAGACATATCTCAATGATGTAGCAGGCGTTCGAATAGTTTGTGCGTTTATTGACGATAATCGTCTGGATGAACAGATCCGCCAGGCAGTTCTTTCATTGGAAACAAAATGGACAGAAAAAGAAATTGGTTTTCAGGTAGAATTGGAGGAAGTTAAATA
>OLSX01000077.1_pt1 | contig 80571 bp, 96 predicted proteins | sample 1673141 | NCBI WGS metagenome assembly OLSX01 (sample SAMEA3136759, study PRJEB25190) | human gut metagenome | biome: human gut; feature: human-associated habitat; material: faeces | place: Austria | collected 2013 | reverse complement strand
CCGAACCTATGACCAATCGGCAAAAGGTTCGGATTATATTGTTTTGGTGGAGGCCGGGGGAGCTAATACGAACCGCCCCTCCGGCCCCGCAAGGGCCTCGGCGTCCATGACAAGCTCCATGTCGACCGCCGACCCCTTACCGGAATAGTTGAACGCCACCCGGAGCCTATCGTCCCAGAGATAGACCGCATTCACAAAGGAATCAATGACCCGCCGCCGGAAAGCAGCGTCCTCCAGATCCCCGCCCCGGAACTTTTCAAACCAGTAAACCATGAAGTCCCGCTCGATGTGCGTCTGAGCAGCTTCCTCCAGGGTGATGGCGTCCCGGAGCCGGGAGGCCTCCGCTTCAAGCTCTACCAGCCGCCCCTTCGTGGTCAGGGTGATGATCCCGGCCTCGATGGCCTTCATGAGGTTGGCCGTGGCCCGCTGATTCTCGGAGAGCTGATCCCGCAGGCCCAGCAGCACGGCGGAATTCGCCTCCCGCTCCTGGTAGGCCATGACCGCATCCGCCATCCACTCGATGACCTCCGGCTTCAGAACATAGTCCAGGGTGGCCTGCACCACCACCCGCTCCAGCCAATCCCGGCCCACGTTGGCCTTTGAGCAGCTGCGCTCCGTCCGGCGCTTTTGGCAGACATAGTAGTGATGCAGAGCGCCGGAGCGGGCCGTGCCGGAGACGCCCACCATCGGAGCGCCGCACAGACCACAGAACAGCTTCCCCGTGAGCATATACTCCCCGTTTTCCCGATGCCGCCCCTGGGGATTTTTCTTGTTCTTCAGCCGCTCGTCCACAGCCAGGAACAGCGCCCGGTCGATGACCGGAGGAACGCCATCCTCCACCCGGACATCCCCGAAGCGATAGACCCCCACATAGGTCTCGTTCGTCAGCAGGCGGTGAAAGCTATTCCGGCCCCAGAGGCCGCCCCGCTTTGTTCGGATGCCCCGGCCATTCAAGTCGTTGGAGATCTCGACGAACGGGATGCCGTCGGCCACCTTGCGGAAGATCTCACGCACCACCTCCGCCTCCCCAGGATCGACGGCGAAGCGACCATCCTCGCCCTTGCGGTACCCGAACGGAATGGAGCCGCTGTTCACCTTGCAATTCATGGCATTATACCTCATCCCCCGTCGGATATTTTGCGACAGGTTGGCGGAGTAATACTCGGCGGAGCCTTCCAGGACGGACTCCAGCAGGATGCCCTCCGGGCCGTCTGGAATGGACTCCTTCGCATACAGCACCCGGACGCCGCACCGCTTCAGCCGGAACTTATAGGTGGCGGAGTCATATCGGTTCCGGGCAAAGCGGTCGATCTTCCAGACGATCAGATAGGCCCAGCGCCGATGGGCGGCATCCCGCAGCATAGTCTGAAACTGGGGCCGCTTATCCGTCATGCCGGAGAGCGCCCGGTCGGCATAGACCTTTACCACCCGGAGGCCCAGGGAGCGGGCATAGGCCTCGCAGTCGGCCACCTGCTGCTCGATGGACACATCCCGCTGGTTGTGGGAGGAATAGCGGGCATAGATGACACAGTCGCCCTGGCAGCGGTCAAGAGACAAATCGCGCTCCATCATCGGCCACCGCGCCCTAAAACAACCTTGCAGCGAGAGACCGGCCTCGCCTCCGAAAGAGGCTTGCGGCTTGGTGCCGGGACTGGGCTTCTACCCCACTCACACCTTTTGCAGCGGTGAAGCCCACGGCGAACTGCCTTGCTTTCCGGGATTGGAATGGCACCACCACTGACCCCGAACGAGGTGCCAAGGCAACGATCACAGGAGTGATAGACCTTAGAGCGCGGGCCAATCCAAACCGTATCCGGCATAAAGATTTCGTGGTCTGAATTTTCCTTGTAGCCCATTTGGAGCATTTCAAGCTGGGTGGAAGTGTACTCCGTCCTGTAATACGCCTGAAACCCCGGCTTTGTGCCACCCCCAAAGGGGGCGAAAATCTTAGACAGAAATCCCATCACAACCTCCTTAAAGACAGACGGGGGGAACCAGCCGCCGTGGCTGGTCCCCCCCTCTTTTTTTCGGCTTCAGCGGGGGAACCCTTCACCATACCATATTTTTTTATGATGGCGAAGCCGCCAGACTAAGAGACTTCGGATGCGCCCCCCGCTTCTTTTTCGACGCCCAGCTGGCGGTCGAGTTCGGCATGAAGCTCCGCAGCGGACGGAGAGCGGCCAGGGAAAGCCGGAGAACCAGGCTCCACGTCGCCAAACCCCTCCACCACTTCCCGGAGGAAATTCATGATGGTGCGCTGCGAGGACTCTGGCAGGCCGACCAGTTTCTCGATGAAGACATAGGTCTCGTGCGTCATTTGCGGATACCGGGCCGCAAGAGCATCAAGCTCAGAGGTCGGGGACGGCAGGAACATCTCCCCCTCGCCATTTCGGAGCCAGTTCTCGTTTACGCCAAACTCCTTGCAGATCAGAGAGATCACCTGGCTTGACGGAGCACGACGCCCGGTCTCGTACCCAGTTATCGTATTTTGGACAGAGCCGATGCGAGCGGCAAATTCCTGCTGGGTGAGGTCAAGAGATCTTCGGAGCTTTTTAATGCGCTCGTTCAAGAAAGACACCCCCTTAAATTACACGTCTATATTACCACGGAGAAAGCGCGAAGTCAACAAAAAATCGCATTGGCAACAAAAACACATTGACAAATAGCGCGTTGCGGTTTATACTTATCGCAGAGACAACAAAAGGAGGCGAACACAATGAAAAGCGAAAAGGCCTACACCCCCGCCCAGCTGGACAACGCAGACCGGACGATGGCGCTCCTTGCGACCCTGCCTGAGAACCGCCGCTCCATGGCCATCACCATGGCGAACGCTTTTATTGCCGGGATGGAGGCGCAGGCGCGGATCGCCGCCGCCCAGGCGGAGCCGAACCAGACCGCCGCCCAGAGCTAACAGGAGGAACGCAATGAGACCTGAGCCAAAGGTGCTGGTCACCGCCCACGGCAGCATCGACACCAGGGCGATCCCCCAGCACATCAAAGAGAACCTGGCACAAGCCGCCTTTCGGAGCATCCTCCAGGCGTACAACGACCCGGCGGTGCGCTCGGATTACGAGCGGTGGAAAGCGGAGCGGGAAAGGGCGGCGACAGCATGAAGAACCTGAAGCGCCTGACCCGGAAGCAGAAGATCCTGGCCGGGAAGCACGGCCTCCGCCCCGAAGAATACCTCCTGGTGATGGAGACAGAGACCGGCCTGATCCTCTGCGATAAGGCCACCGGCACCTGGGTAAGGGTACCGAAAGACTGAATGCAGGAGAGAAAGCGAGGAACCGGCATGGACTGGGAATTCATCGAAAAAGAAATTGAACAGGAAGCACTCGAAGCAGCCCAGGCGGCTCGGCGGCGCATCTCTGAACGGAGAGCGGCTCGCCGGAAGCGCCAGCGCCGCAGACGGATCGCGCAGGCAGCTGCCGTCGGAGCGGTGGCCGCTTTCGCCATCGGCATGGCGGTCACGAGTGCGGCCACCCAGGGGAGCCGGATGCCTGCGCTTTCGGCTCCCTTACCATCCCCGGAGATTTTCACCCCGGCCCCGACTGCGAGCAGTTACATAGGGCCGACCGCCACGCCGGAGCCGACGCCGGAGGCCACGACCGCCGTGAAGCTCCTGGAGAGCGTCCCGCTGGACGCAGAGACCCAGGCCGCAATACTTGAGCTTTGCGGCGGAGACCGGGACACCTTCTGCGCCATCATGGCCATTGCCTGGGTAGAGAGCAGATTTGACACCGATGCGGTAGGCGACAACGGCGTGAGCATCGGCATGATGCAGGTCAACACCCGCTGGCACACAGGCCGCATGGAGGCCCTCGGTGTCACCGACCTGACAGACCCGGTACAGTGCGCCGCCGTTGCCCTGGACTACCTCCGGGAGCTTTCGGAGGGCTACGGCTTCGGGTGGATCACCGACCACGACCTCTACATGGCCTACAACATGGGGCCTGGGAACGCTAGGATCGCCATTGACAGTGGGACGGCCTCCAGCGGCTACAGCAGAGCCGCCCTCACCGCTTACGGGGACTACGCACAGGAAATGGAGGCGGCGCAGGCATGAAGATCGCCCTTCAGGGTACCACCCTTCTAATCAAAGAGGCAGACAACGTCCAATTCGCGGTCATCAAGAGCTGGAACAAAATGCGCTGGGACAGAAAGACGCAGCTGCTCACCGGCACCGCAGACATGGAACTGCTGGACAAGCTGGCCAGTATCGTACAATTGCCCCCAGCCATCGCCCAGCGCCGGTCGCAGCTCCACCGTGTCCAGGAGGCCATCGACAGCGAGCGAGTGAATCCACACCCGAAGCCCCTCGCCGATTACCCCGTGAAGATGTCCCTCTACGACCACCAGGTGCGGGGAGCCAATATGTGCCTGGTCGCCTTTGGATGGGCCAGCCCAGACGAAATCGAACGGAGGAACGGAAGCCATGCCCTATAATAATTTCAACATTGGCGACAAGGTGGAACTCACACCAGACATGAAACTCCTTGCAACGCGCCCGGAGAAATATGGGATTGGAGAGGTTGTAGGCGTGGGAAGCTGGGGCATTGTGGACGTCCTCTGGAGCGGCTTTAGCACCCCCATTGGTATGCGCTCCGATGAACTGAAAACCTGGAGGGATGAACCATGAGCGAAGCCATGACCATCAACGACATCATCAACCAGCTGGGAAGCCTTCGGGCAAGCAGTGCGGAGTTTGCCAAGAGCGACCCGGAGAACGAAATCTGGCAGGCCGACGTCGCCGCCTGTGAGACGGCCATCCGCATCCTCGCCGCCCTGAGCGGGGCTGGCTGCACCGACCTGGAGACCACCCTGGATTTCCTGCAGGACTACAATTCCCTGGCGAAGCAGTACCAGACCCTCCACCGGAAGTACGAGGCCCCAGGGAAGCCCACCCACAAAGACGGCGTCTGGCATTGCCCCGCCTGCAACAGCCGCGTCCAAATCAACCACTCTCACTGCCACCGCTGCGGCAAGAGGATCGGCTGGCGATGAAGGGCCGGGTGGAGAACTGGCGGGACATCCCCGGATACAACGGCTGGTACCAGATCAGCACGGAGGGCCGGGTGCGCTCCTACAAGGCCCACGGCACCGGAAAACGCCTGGATCAGCCGAAAGAACTGCACCCCCGCCTTCGGAACACCAGCCACGGCCCATACTTGGTGGTCACGCTCAAACCTGACGCCAAGACGCACCGCACCCACACCATGACCCGCCTGATGGCGGAGACCTGGCTGAAGAACCTGCCGCCCGACTACATCATATACCTGAAGAACGGCAATCCGGCAGACGTCAGCCTCTCCAACATGGTGGTGAGCACAAGGGCAGAGCAGCGGGAGCGAGCGCGGGCGGCAATGGCGGCGAGGAACCGAAAGCCCTACTGCAAAAAGCTCCCCGTGGTGAAAATTGACCTGACTCTGGAGGTGGTGGACGCCTACCCCAGCGCACGGCAAGCCGCCCTGGACACCACCATCAACCGAGGCACGATCCAACTCTACTGCAACCACAAGACGAAGAAATCGGTCATTGCCCCGGACGGCTTCATTTACGCCTGGGATGACACCCGCAGCATCTGGGCCACCATGAGACGGGCCATGCGGGAACTGGACGAAATGGGCATCCGATACAATGACCCCTTCACAGGCCGATACTTCGACATCCCGCCACACGTCGACTTCGACCTTGACCCCACCCTCTGGTGGGCAGAGGCACCCCCTGGAGGCGGGGGGGCACCCATTCAGACCCTTAACAGCCTGACCGGCTGAAGGAGCATAGATGAAAGGAATGAACACCATGAGAAAGCCCTTGAAAGTTTTCCTCTCCGGCCCCATCTCATCAAGGATGGAGACCTACAAGGCGGAGTTCGCTGACGCCGCCCGGATCGTCAGCGAGGCAGGCCACCTGCCGCTGAACCCGGCCACCCTGCCCATCGGCATGGAGCAGCGCGACTACATGAGGATCTGCCTCGCCATGCTGGACAGCGCAGACCTCCTCCTTCATCTCCCCGGCTGGGGCGAGAGCGCCGGAGCTATCGCAGAACACACTGTCGCTACGAAGACCGGAGTTGAAAGCCTTAGCCTGGATGACTTCATCAGAGAGCACTGCCAGAGAGTGGACGCAACGCCAGTCCGCACAATCCGGGATGCGACCATCGATCTGGCGGCCCTGAAGACGGCGATCCAGAGCGGAGAAGGCCCGGAACTGCTCCGGCCCCACGATGAGCTGGACATTCGCCTGGATACCGGGAAGACCGTCACCGTGACCTGCGGATTCGTTAACAGCAAAATGGCCCGTTTTATTTTCAAAGATTGCTACGACGAATGCGAGATGAACGACGCTGATACCAACAAGACCGGCTACTTCGGAAGCAAGGGCCGCAGACACGTCCTGGAAGACATCTACCCCCATCTGCCCCAGGAACTGCGAGACCTCATCCGGCCCCGCAGAATCGTGGAGACCATAGACGGAGAGATGAAGGAGTACGAAGACCCGCTCTGGCTCCCTTCGGCAACGGATCTCTTCGGTGCGCCGGAGGACAAGTGGTGGCCGGATGAGCCTGACAGCTTCCAGCTTCCCATCTTCCTGAAGGAGCGAGACCGAGTAAAGGAGTGCCCCGGCAAGGGAACATGGTGGTGGTGGCTGCGCTTGGTTTATGCGAGCTACGCGACGTACTTCTGCATTGTGTACACAGATGGGAGCGCGAGCAGCTACGGCGCCTACTATTCGTGTGGCTTCGCGCCGGGCTTTGATCTCTAATCCAAAATCAAGCAATCCCCCGGCGTGAAAGCGCCGGGGCGAAAGATAGAAGGTGATCCCCACGACACCCGTGAATAAAGGCTTCGGCTTCCTCTTTGAGATGGGCTGCGGCAAGACCCTGACGGCCATCGCCGTGGCCGGAGCCGGATACCAGCAGAAGCGGATCAGCAGGGTGCTGATCGTCGCCCCCACCTCGGTGGTCGCCGTCTGGCCCAAAGAGTTCCAGGACTACGCAGCCTTCCCCTACACCATCCGCACCCTGCTGGGCACGAAGCAGCAGCGCCTCAAGGCCCTGGCAGACCTTGAGCGGTTCCCCTACCCACACCTGAAGGTGGCGGTGATCAACTACGAGAGCACCTGGAGAGAGGAAATCTTCGACGCCCTCCTGGACTTCGACGCAGACCTGGTCATCGCCGATGAGAGCCAGCGCATCAAATCCCACGACGCAGCCCAGAGCAAGGCCATGCACCAGTTGGGGGACAAAGCCCGGTACAAGCTCATCCTCTCCGGCACCCCGGTACAGAACGAAGCCGTAGACCTCTGGAGCCAATACCGGTTTTTAGATCCTACCATCTTCGGGACAAACTTCTACGCTTTCCGCAGCCGCTACTGCGAGATGGGCGGCTTCAACCGCAAGCAGATCGTCCGGTACCGTGACCTGGACACTCTCATCCGAAAGGAACACAGCATCGCCTACCGCGTGACCAAAGAGGAAGCCCTCGACTTGCCGGAGCAGACCTTCGAGAACCGCTACATCACACTGAGCCGCTCGGAGCGCAACCTTTACGACCGGCTCCGGCGGGACAGCTATGCGGAGCTGGCAGACGGCGGCACCATCACCGCCACCACAGTTCTGACGAAGCTCCTGCGCCTGCAGCAGTTCACCGGCGGCTTCCTGGTGGAGGATGACGCCATCCAGCCGAAACTGGTCAGTCGGGGGAAGCTGGACGCCCTGGAGGACATCCTCCAAGACTACGTGGTCGAGGGCAAAAAGAAGCTGGTGATCTTCGCCCGGTTCATCCCGGAGATTCACGAGATCGAGGCCCTGTGCGAAAAGACGCTTCGCTCCGCCGGAATGAAAGCCGTGGCTATCTACGGCGACATCAAAAAAGAGGATCGCGGAGACATCGTCCAGCAGTTCCAGACTGACCCAAAGACCATGGTCTTCATCGGCCAGATCGACACCGCCGGTACCGGCATCACCCTGACAGCGGCAGACACCTGCATTTTTTACAGCGTCAACTTCAACTTCGCCACCTACAGCCAGAGCTTGAGCCGGATACACCGCATCGGCCAGCACCACCCATGCACCTACATCCACCTGCTGGCGGAGAAGACCATCGACGAAACCGTACTCCAGGCCCTGCAGAAAAAAGAGGATCTCGCCAAAACTGTGGTCGACGATTGGAGGCAGCTATTCAACGAGGGGGGATGAACAATGCCAAAAGAAAAAAAGGCCCCGACCACCTGCACCCTGGGCATCCACCCCGGAGATCGGAACGGAAAGTGCCCAGACCCGTCGGCCTGCGCCCACTGCGGGTGGCACCCGGAGGAAGCACGGGCCAGGGCCTGGGCGATCCGAGCCATTGGCCTGGAGACCGGCCCGGACGGCCTCCAGCGGCTGGTACTCCGCAGGAAGTAAGCGACGGCGGGTGCGCCGGGTGCCGATGGCGACCAGGCGGGAAAGAGGCACGGCACCAGAAGTGCTCCTGCTGCCGCCGAAACAGCCATATGAAGGACAACTACGAAAGGGAGGATACCCATGGAGGAACGGAAACTGTGCCCGTTCAAGAGAACGGTTGACCGGGAGACCAATGGCTTCACAGGAAAGCAGACCATGCATGAGCGATTCGAGGTCTGCGCCGGATCGCGGTGCATGGCCTACTCCAAAGGCAAGTGCCTGCGCCTGAAGATGATGGAGCCGCCCATGGAGCGCAGGCGGTAAGCCCCGGCCCCACAACCAGACTGACGGCCCACCAGGGCTTCAGAATTCAGCGAAAGGAATGAACGGCAATGAGAACCCTGCTCGACATGGTCAAGGAATACCAGACCCTCCTGGAGCGAAAGGATGAGCTGGCCACCTTGACCAAAGAAAACACCGCCGCCATCGAGGCGGCAAAGCTGGAGATCACCCAACAGATGATCGACGATGACTGCCCCCGGATCTCCACCGGCGGCTACACCTTCACCCTTCAGAGCAAGACCGCCTACAGCAAGCGGTCGGAGGCTGAGATGGCGGAGACCGGAGCCGACTTCTTCAGTACCCTGCGGGAAGAAGGTCTCGGAGACATCATCGTGGAGACGGTCAACGCCCGAACGCTCCAATCCACCATAAGCGCCTACGTGGAGGAACACGGGGAGCTTTCGGAGGCCCTGGAGGCGGTCATCAAGACCTACGATTACAATGACGTGGCACGGAGAAAGGAGACGCGGCGGAAATGAGTGCTGAAAACATGGGGACAGTGGATCTGATTTTGAACAAGAAGACGGAATCCTACGGATTCGAGAAAAACGACTTCGTGGCCCCGTCTGAAATCACCGTAACTATCACACTGGGAGAGTACCGCTCTCTGATCACCAAGGCTGCAACCGCAGATGAGGCCATCCGCAAGGCGGAGGCAGACAAGTTCTCCAGGGATGCCGACAACAAGAGGCTGAAGGAAATGGTGGAGGCACTCAGGGCAGAATTGTACGATTTGCAGAAAAGGGCCGAAAAGGAAGGAGCCGAATAACCATGCGAGAAGAATATGAGCAGATGGAACTGGACACCCGGAGGCAGCTCGATAAGGCCATCGCCCAGCTGACGGAGGACACCGTCAAGACCGCCGGGGAGATGATCACCGCCTGCGGTGAGGCCCCCACCGCCGTCCGAAACCGCCATGAGGCCTTCGGCATTGCGGCAGAGCGGCTGGCCAAAATCAAAAAGGCCGTCAAGGCCATCGATGGGGACACGTCCATCCTGCTGGGGACGCTCCCCGACGCCAACTACCCCGCCATCGAGGCCGTCTCCAGCATTTGCAACAGCACTCTGGAGGCAGCGGCCACCATGATCGAGGCGGCAGCGGAGATGCGCCGCACCCTGCGCGACCTCTACGAGGCGGAGAACTCCGCCCGGAGCGAGGAAGTGACCCCCATGGAGGAATGGGCCAGCGCCGCCCAGTTCCAGGACGCAGACCCCACCGACAACAATGAAACGGAGGATGAATAAGCATGGCCACGAAAAAGAATGAGACCGCCCTGGCGGTCGCTGAGAACTTCCAGCTGATGAACCGGTACGAGGGCATCGACCCGGAGCTTCTGGCGGAGCTGCAGGACGAGATGGATGACCTCGACCCCGAAAGCGGCATCACCTGCCTGAAGATCAAGATTCCCTCTGGCGGAGGCCTCGCCTACGAGGTGCAGACCGATGAGGAAGACGATGCCGAATACATGAAGCAGATCGACGGCGTGGTGATCTTCACCCACCGGGCCAACGGCTTCTGGCCGGGGGCCTACGGCTCCGGGGAGGATCAGAACCAGCCCCCCGCCTGCGCCAGTATGGACGGCAAGACCGCCATCTGGACGGACACCGGAGAGCTGCGCTCCTGCGAGGGGTGCCCCTACAATGAGTACGGCTCCGGGGCCGACCAGACCGGCAAGCAGGGCCGGGGTAAGGCCTGCAAAAATATGCGCCGCCTCTACCTGATGATGAGCGGAGACCCGAACCTCTACCTCCTGACGGTGCCCCCCACCTCCATCAAGGACGTCAACCGGCAGCTGGCAAAAATCCTGGCCGGAGGCGTCCCCTACACCGGCATGATTCTGCGCTTCACCCTGGAGAAAGCCACCAACGCCAACGGCGTCGCCTACAGCAAAGTGGTCATCAAGAAGGGCGGCATCCTCCCCGCAGCCATCGCTGCCCAGGCCATCGCCCTGCGCCGCCAGGTGAAGGAGCAGTACCAGAGCGTGGCCATCACCCTGGACGATTACACACCGGCCACAGAGCAGGCCCAGCCCCGCACCGCCAAGGGCGGCGTGGACGTATCCCCCATGAGCGATGAGGAATGGGAGGCCCTCACTGGGGAGAAGACCTCCGACGCCAACGCCCCCCAGTTCCAGGACGCCCCGGCCACCGGCGGCGATCCCGTCCTCCCCTTCGACTAAGAGCGCCGGGGAGGGTGCTGTCCACCCGGCACCCTCCCCCTCCCCATGGAAAACTCCATGAAACTACAAGCAAAGGACAGGCGGTGATTTAATGGCATCTTTGGACAGTGTAAACCTCGACCAAGTCGTGGACTACCGAGCGGAATACACCGCCGTCATTCAGAAATACAAGATCACAGGGGACAACCTGGTCGGACTCTGCCCATTCCACCAGGACAGGAACGACAGCTTCAGCGTTGACCTGAAGACCGGGAAGTGGCACTGCTTTGCAGAGGATGAGGGCGGGAACTTCGTCACCTTCTGGGCGAAGTACCAGGGCATCGACACGAAAGAGGCCTACAAGGAAATCCTGGCCCGGTACGGCATCACCCCGGAGCATGAGCGACAGGCCCAGCAGACCAACGCCAGCGGCCTCGGCTCCTACACCTTGGAGCGGTACAGCTTCGACAAGCGCCTCCCGGCAGACTTCCTCCGAGACACCTGCAGGGTGGACACGGGGAAAGACCGGGACGGCACCGAATACCTGCGGATGCCCTATTACTTCGAGGACGGCAAAGAAGCTGCCATTCGGAAACGGTACGCGAAAAAGGAGTTTCGCTGGATGCGGGGCAGCAAGGGGAAGATATGCCTCTACGGGGAGTGGAAACTGCCGGGAATCAGGAAAGCCGGATACGCCGTCCTCGTTGAGGGGGAGAGCGACACCCAGACCCTCTGGTACCTGGGCATCCCCGCCATCGGCATCGCCGGGGCCTCCATGTTCAAGGATCACCAGACCATGGGCCTGCAGGACTTGAAGCTCTACATCCACAAAGAGCCGGACGGCGGAGGCGACACCTTCTACCGGAAGCTCACACACGCCCTGGCGGAGACCGGATTCACCGGGGAGGTTTACGTCTGGAGCTGCCAGAGCCTCGGCAAGAAAGACCCGTCCGACGTTTACCTGGCCCATGGAAAAGAGGAAGCGGCCAAGCTGATCCGGGAGGCCCTGAAACGGGCAAAGGCAGTCGACCTGGAGGCAGAGATGCGCGAGGAACCCATCACCGGCGCACCCCTCAGCCTGCGGACGCCGGAGGGCTGGCTTTTTTCGGACAAGGGTATCAGTTGGATTGACCCGAAGACGCACACCCCCGCCAATGTCTGCCGTACGCCCATCCTCCTGACCCAGCGGCTGAAAAGCCTGGAGACCGGAGACGAAAAGATGGAGGTCGCCTTCAAGCGTGACGGGGAGTGGCAGCGGGCCATTTACCCCCGGTCGGTGATTTTCTCCAGCCGGAGCATCACCACCCTGGCGGACTTGGGCTGCACCATCACCAGCGAGAATTCGAAGAACGTGGTGAAGTTCCTGGGTGCTTTGGAGTCGGAGAACATCGACATCATCCCCAAAAACGACGCCACCTCCACCTTCGGCTGGCAACCAGGGCGGCGGTTCATCCCCGGCCACGATGAGGGGATCACCCTAGACATTGACCCATCCCAGCGGGGCATGGCGGCAGCGTACTGCCAGAACGGCACCATGGAGCGGTGGATCGAGCACATGGCCCCTCACCGGAGCCGTGAGAAGTTCCGCTTCATCCTCGCCGCTAGCTTCGCCGCCCCGCTCCTTCGGATCGTGAAGCAGAGGATATTCTTCGTTTACAACTGGGGCGGCTCCAAGGGCGGCAAGACCGCCGCCCTGAAAGCGGCCCTCTCCGCCTGGGGAGACCCGGAGCGGCTCATGGTCAACTTCAACGCCACCCAGGTGGGCCTGGAGCGGACGGCGGCATTTTACTGCGACCTCCCGCTGGGCATCGACGAACGGCAGCTGGCCGGGAATAACCAGGGGGCACTGGAGAAGATCGTCTACATGATCGCCAGCGGCACCGGCAAGATCCGGGGGGCCAAGAGCGGCGGCATCCAAACCGTCCACCAATGGAGAACCGTGGCCCTGGCCACGGGAGAGGAACCGCTCAGCACAGAGACCTCCCAGACCGGCGTCAGCACCCGCGTCCTGGAGATTTACGGGGGGCCGTTCGACAACGAACAGGACGCCGCCCTCATGCACCAGCAGGCCGCTATGGACTGCGGGTGGGCAGGCCCCGCCTTCATTGAGCACATCCTCCAGATGGATGAGCGGGAGATCGTGGAGCGGTACGAGGATATGCAGCGGTACATCCGGGAGACCAGCCAGGGCAAGAACGGCTCCCACATCGCGGGGATCGCCGCCGTGGCTCTGGCCGACAGCCTCATTGATGAGTGGTTCTTCGGGGGCAACCCCAGGGAATCCGTGGCGGAGGCAAAGCGCATGGCAGCGAGCATCCTGATCAACCAGGTGGAGGCCAACACCACCGACGTCAATGAGAACGCCGTCCAGTTCATCGTGGACTGGGTGCTGGCCAACCGCTCCTACTTCGGAGCGAACGCCATAGGCACCTGCCTGGGCTTCACCAGCGAGAGCGGGAACACAGCCTACATCTTCCCCTCCATGCTGAACCAGGCCCTGACGAAAGCCGGGTACAGCCCCAGGAAGACCATGAAGTACATGGCAGAGAAAGACCTCATCGCCACAGACATCGACCGGAAGACCGGGAAGCGCCAGTATTCGCTCATTAAGCGGTTCGGCACCCGCGTCGCCCGGTTCGTGGAATTTTATATCGGCAAGCTGGCCGAAAACAAGGACGCCATCGACGATGCGGACGAACTCGACGATGGCAACGATCTCCCGGAGGCATGGAAGCAGGAGTCCTTCGGCGGTTTCCGAGAGATCGACGGCGGCGATGAAGACCTGCCATTTTGACCCCAAAATGTTACTGCTAAAAATTAGGAGTAACGCTAGGAGTAACATTAGGAGTAACACGAAAAACCCAGTCATATCAAGGCTTTCAAGGCATTTGTTACTCCTGTTACTACTAAAATTGAGAAATACACATTATTATTGCAGAATTATTGCACAACGCAGAAATTCATGACTTAGTGCAATAAATTTCAAAAAATACGGTGTATGTTCTCCGGTTAGGAGTAACACCCGAAAAAAGGGGCGAAAGCCCTAGAGCGTCAAGGCTTTTCGCTGTAACTCCTATTTTCTGAAAAAGGAGTTACAACGGCCAAAAACGGCAAAAAAGGGGGACTGCAAAGCGATGACCGACACAGAATGGATTGCAAAGTTAGAGGCGGACTTCGGCAAGCTCCAGAGGAACCGCCAGCAGGTGCCGCTGGAGAAGCTGGAGACCACCTACGCCAAGAGCTACAAGGCGCTGATCAGCAGACTCACCGAAGCAGCTGACTGGTTCGCCGACCGATACCTTCAGACCCTGACGGAACACTGGCCCAGGCACCCGAAAGACACCGCCGGGAACGAATGGCTGGAGCGAAAGGTCGCAGCCATCGTCGAGGAAGAAAACCAGGCCGGAGGGCTGCGGGACAAATGGAGGCTGGCCCTGGTGGCCCACCTCGACCGGGAGGAATTCGAGCAGTTGGTCTTCGAGCGATACGCCCGATGCGAACAGGAGGCATTCGACCCCTACTGGCAGCGTCACAACCGCTGGACGGGAGAGCCGGGGAACCGCTGGATCTACAACGACATCCTCCGCCGGTTCTGGCTCCCGCCGGGGAGAAACCCGGACTTCCCCAACGGAGCCTGGATCGACAGCAGCTACCAGGTTTACACCAGCAGCTGGCCACCGGCCATCGGAGCAGACCCGGCCAAGGCCAGCACTGAGCCTTAAAGGCAGAAAGGACGGAACGGAATGAACAGAGAAGCGAATATCGCCCGGTTTGAAGCAGAGCTGGCCAAGGTGCAGCGCCCCGGCATGGACAAGCTCCTGGAGTACATCCGCCACAGCGACTTTTACACGGCCCCGGCCAGCACGAAGTACCACCTCAGCTGCGAGGGCGGTCTCCTGCAGCACAGCCTCAACGTGCTGGACGCCCTGCGGGGGCTGCTGATGAAGGAGCCGGACGGGAAGGACGAAGCTGGAAACCCCAAGGTCAAGTACCACTACGTGGTCGCAGACAAGTTCGTGGCCACCTTCCCCCAGGACAGCGTGATCATCACCGCCCTGCTCCACGACATCTGCAAGACCTTCTTCTACACCACCAGCACCCGGAATGCCAAAAACGAGAAGACCGGCAAATGGGAGAAGGTGCCCTACTACACGGTCGACGATAAAATGCCCCTCGGACACGGGGCCAAGAGCGCCATGATCATCAAGCAGTACACAGAGCTGACCACGGCGGAGATGTACGCCATCTGGTGGCACATGGGATTTACCGGGAACACCGGAACCGACACGGCGACGATCAGTCAGGCCATCGACAAGCACCCCCTCATCTGGGCGCTGCACACCGCCGACATGATGGCCTCCCACTTCATGGAGGGCGAAAAGGGCAACCTGGAGGCCTTCACTGACCCAGCCCCGGAGGCCGCAGGAGAGTGGGCGGACAACCCCACCACAGAGAGTGCGGAGCCGGTATTTCAGGACGCCCCGCCCCTGGCCAGCGAGGGGGCGTGACCCATGGGCACCCCGGTCGGAGCACACAAAGAAAGCTACTACCAGGCGAAGATCATCAAGTGGCTGCGGGAGGCATATCCGCAGGCCTTCGTCTGGAAAGCCCAGCAGGGGCCATACAGCAGACAGGGCATCCCGGATATTTGCGCCATCATTGATGGCCACTTCTTCGGATTCGAGGTCAAGCGCCCGCAGGGCGGCGAACTATCGCCGGTTCAGGCCCAGACCATCAAGCAGATCAACGCAGCCGGAGGCACGGCCCTTGTGGTCAGCTTCCCGGCCCAGGTGCAGGAGGCGATAGAGAAATGGCAGACGGAACGCAGCAGAACCCGCTCCGGGACATGATCACCGCCCTTGGCTCGCTTTCGGAGATGGCCCACATTTTCTACACGGGCATGAAGGGGGCCGGAGCCTCAGAGCAGGAAGCCATCGCCGGAATGAACACTTTCATTGCCGCCATGTGGCACGAATCCATGGAGGACGCCAGAGAGAAAAGGAGACGCGATGAGCAAAAAGAAACGGAGTAAAAAGGGGCCGTGGCCGCTTGGCCGGGGCAAGACGCAGGGCAGCAGCGCGGAGGCGTCAAAGGCCTTTGCGGAGTTTGAGACCCTGCCCACCTTCGCCCTGGTGATCACCATGAACGCGATCAACACAGCCCTCCGCCAGAGAGGGCAGGCGATCCGGGACTGGGATCAGCGGGACAAGGTCATCCAGAAATTCAGCGTCCTGGGCGGTAAGGTCTACGCCCTTGCGCCGAGCAGCAGACCATCGGAGGTATCAACCAATGGCGACGGAGATGAAAAACCGGGAGGCTGAGCGCATCACGCTCAAGCTATACCTGACCCGCTTTTATAAGGCAAAAAAGAGGCAGGCGATTCTGACAGAGCGCCTGCGTCGGCTTTGCCGCGATTTTCGGAGCCATGAGGCGGCGGATATTTCAGAGGTCGAGAGCCGCATCGAAAAGCAGAGCAAAAAGGCGGAGCGCATTATTCTGGAGATCATGGACGTCATCGACCTGCTGCCGGAGGAATCCACGGAGCGCATGATTCTGGAACTTCGGCACCTGGACTGCAAGCCCTGGAGCGAAATCCAGAGAACCGTCCATTTGACCCGCACTCCCTGCTATGACCATTACAACAGGGCCTTGGATTTTCTGCTCGACACCCAGGAAGTACAAGCCGCCCTCTCAAAATTCAGGGCTTTTTCCAACGGAAAAAACGGCGGCTTTTAGAGGGAGGACAGGAAAGTACACCACTAAAAAACCATGCGCTTGTGTGGCCTTGTACGGAGCCGTAGGGGGCATTTCCAAAACACAACACCGGGGGCTGATTCCAGGAATCGGCCCCCTATTTTCGTGGGAGCACAGGGGCAGGGCCACAGGGCAAGGGGCCAGAGCTGTGGGTAGCAGGCGCACGAGAGCGCAGAACAGGAACGCGCTGCAGCAGAGGCCCCTGGACTGAGGACAAAGCAAGGCCCTTCAAGAAAGTCAGGACTCAAAAGGACTTTTTGTTGTGTTAAGCTAAACGCGAGCAACAATGGGCAAGTTGCTCGTTCATTCCTTCCTCCCCAGGGCAGAGGAAGCCTCCAGGGCTTTGGAGGCTTCCTCTGTCGAGGGGCCACACCCGGCGATGGCCGTAGGTACTACCGACACCCACCCCCCAGCGCGGGGCGAGGAAGGCGCGATGGATTTTCGGATAAAATCGAAAATTTTTTTAGCATTTCGTTACGCAGGCCCGAAAACTCTAGCCGAAGGAGGGGCAGCACTTGAAGTTTGAGCGGAGAAAACTCTCTGATTTGAGGCCCGCTGAATACAATCCCAGAAAGAAGCTGACCCCGGAGGACAAGGAATACCAGGACATCAAGAGGTCGATCCTGGAGTTCGGGTACGCAGACCCCATCGTGATCAACTTCGACGGCACCATCATCAAGGGCCACCAGCGCCGGACAGTGATGATGGATCTCGGATACGAGGACGCAGAGGTCATCGTCCTGGACATCCAGGACAAGACCAAAGAGAAAGCCCTGAACACCGCCCTCAATAAGATCACCGGCAAGTGGGACAACCAGTTGCTGAAAGACCTCCTGGTGGAGCTTGACCTGGAGGGCTACGACTTCAGCGTGACCGGCTTCCAGCGCACCGACCTGGAAGACCTGATCCAGCTGACCGAAGTACCGCCGGAGGCCCAGGAGGATGACTTCGACCCGGATGCAGCGGCGGAGGCCATCGACGTGCCGGTCAGCAGGGCCGGGAGCATCTGGCGTCTTGGACGCCACCGGCTCATGTGCGGCGACGCCACTGACCCCGATGACGTGGCGCAGCTACTCTCCGGGGAGAAACTCGACCTGGTGATCACCGACCCGCCCTACAATGTGGACTACGGCGCAAAGACGGAGTTCCTCGAAGCCTACCTGGGGCAGGAAGGGAGTCGGAAGAACAGCACCATCGAAAACGACCACATGGACACCGGCAGTTTTTACAGCTTCCTGCTGGCGGCATTCCAGAACTTCAATGAGGCCATGCGGCCCGGAGCCGCCATCTACGTCTTCCACGCCGAAAGCACCGGCCTGCAGTTCCGGCAGGCATACGCTGACGCAGGCCTAAAGCTCTCGCAATGCCTGGTCTGGGAGAAGAACGCCTTCGTCATGGGCCGGAGCGACTACCAGTGGCGGCATGAACCAATCCTCTACGGGTGGAAAGAGGGAGCGGCGCACTACTTCGTGAACGACCGCACCCAGGACACAGTCATCCTGGAGGATGAACTGGAACTGAAGAAGATGAACAAGCAGCAGCTGCTGGCCCTCATTGAGAAGATCTTCCGGGACTACAAAGACCAGACCACCGTCCACTATGAAAATAAGCCCACCCGCAACGCCCTGCACCCAACCATGAAGCCCATCCCGCTGGTGGGACGGTTGATGAACAACTCCAGCCGCCCCGGCTGGGCCGTGGGTGACTTCTTCGGAGGCAGCGGCACCACCCTCATCGCGGCAGAGCAACTGGGCCGCACCGCCTACCTCATGGAGTACGACCCCAGGAACGCGGACGTCATTGTCCAGCGGTGGGAGCAGTTCACCGGAGAAAGGGCGGTGCTGGTCAATGGGTGATTTGCAGAGCTTCAGCGGGAGGGCCGCAACATGACCACCGACGAACTAACCCTTGAATTGCGGGGGGGGGGCGCTTTATTTGGATAACAACGGAAAAGTAGCAGGCGGCGGATATTACCGGGTAGAGATCATCGCCCAGCTTTTCGGCGTCACCGTCCGCCGCATCCAGCAGCTGACCCAGGAGGGAGTGCTGCCCACCACGGAGACCGTGGAGGGGCGGAGATACGACCTGGTGCCTACGATCCAGAGCTACGTCAAGTACCTCTCGGACAAGGCCTACGGGAAGAACCGCTCCGAAAAAGAGAACGAGCTGCGGGAGCAGAAAATGAGGGCGGAGATTGCCCTCAAGGAGAGCCAGGGGGAACTGCACCGGCTGCGGACGGACATCGCCGCCGGGAAGTACATCTCGGTGGAGGAAGTCATCCTCGACTACACCCGCTTCTTCGTGACCTTTAAGAATTTCACCATGGCAATCCCGGCCAGGGTGGCCGACATGATCAACGGTTACGTGGAACCCGTGGAGGTGCGCCGGATCGAAAAGGCGATCCAGGGGGAGATTCGGCGAATTCTAACCGCATTCGTGGTGGCTGGCGTGATGGAGCCGGGAGGTGCCGTCGATGGGACGAAGAAGTAGGGGCCTCCGCTTCCGAAAATACCCGGTCACCCCCTACCAGAAGCAGGCCCTCGCTTCCCTGCAGCCGCCGGAGGATTTGACCGTCTCCGAATGGGCGGAGCGATACCGCATCCTGGACGCGAAGACGTCAGGAAGCCCCGGCCCCTGGCGGAATGATAAAACCCCCTACCTCGTAGGCATCATGGATGAGCTATGCAACTACGAGACGGAGGAAGTCATCTTTGTGAAGCCTACGCAGGTGGGTGGAACAGAGACCATCCTGAACAGCATCGGACGGATCATCCAGCAAGACCCATCGCCCACCATGGTGGTCTACCCTTCGGACACCCTGGGGGAGAGCATCAAAAAGAACCGCATCGACCCAATGCTCAACGCCTCGCCGGAGCTGAAGCGCCGGTACCACGAGAGCGATTCCTCCGTTTCAGAGCTTCAGTTCGATGGGATGTACCTGGTCATCGTCGGCTCCAACAGCCCATCGCAGTTGGCCAGCCGCCCCATTCGGAACCTCTTCTTGGATGAGGTGGACAAGTACCCAGGCGCATCGAAGAAGGAGTCCGACCCCATCTCACTGGCCACGGAGCGGACGAAGACCTTCCGCAACCGGAAAATCTTCAAGACATCCACCCCCACCCTGAAGACCGGGCACATCTGGAAAGCCATGGAGGCCGCAGACCAAATCCGACATTATTTCGTGCCCTGCCCCCATTGCGGGGAGTACATCGAACTGGTCTGGCAGCAGGTCAAATTCCCAAACGAAGACGGTATGACCTACGCAGACCGGGCGGAGTTCGCAGTTTACGAATGCCAGAACTGCCACGGCATCATCACCGACCGGCACAAGCCGGAGATGCTCCGCAACGGGAAGTGGCGCACAGTGGAGGAAAAGACCCAGTTCCCCCGCAAGGTGGCCTTCTGGATCAATACCCTCTACAGCCCATTCGTCCGATTTTCGGAGATGGTCAAGGCTTTCCTCACCAGCAAGGATAACCCCGACCTCTTCCAGAACTTCACCAACAGCTGGCTCGCGGAGCCGTGGGAGGACACAAAGCTGAAGACCAACGCCGACCTTGTCCTGGAGCGGCAGACCACGCTGCCGGAGTTCATCGTCCCCCAATGGGCACGGCTCCTGACCGCCGGAATCGACGTCCAGGAGACCAGCATCTACTACACCATCCGGGCCTGGGGGAATTACCTGACCTCCCAGAACATCGCCCACGGGCAGGTCTACAATTTCGCGGAGATCGAGCGGATCATGAACCTGCAGTACGCCAGGGAGGAAAGCGGAGAGCCGCTGGTGGTCTCCCTGGCCCTGGTGGACAGCGGCGACAACACCGACCTGGTCTACGACTTCTGCGCCAGCAACGCAGACTGGGCGCTGCCCAGCAAGGGATCATCTCACCCCATGGATACCCACTTCAGGATATCCAAGGTGAACAAGACCGACAGCAGAGCCTACGGAATGCAGCTGGCCATCATCGACACCGGGAAGTACAAAGACATGATCGCAGGCCGTATGCGAAAAAGGAACGGCACCGGCAGCTGGATGGTCTACCGGGGCTGCGACCGGGAGTATGCGGAGCAGGTGACCGCAGAGCACAAGGTCAACGTTAAGAGCGGCCAGCGCACCATCCAGGCATGGGTGCTCAAGACCTCTCATGCGGACAACCACCTTCTGGACTGCGAGGTTTACGCCATGTGCGCCGCCGATATGCTCGGCGCTCGCACCTTCCACCTGGAGGAATTGGAGATGCCCCCCAGGGCGGAGACACAAAAGGAACCGGCCCCCACGCCGGAGGAAAACTGGATCGGCCAGAATGACAGCTGGCTATCGGAGGGATAAGGCATGGACAATGACTACACGCCCCAGCAGAGGCTCCAGGAAGTGAATAAGGCCATCCAGGCCGTCCTCCTGGGTGGCCAGAGCTACAAAATCGGCTCCCGGAGCCTGACCAGGGCAGACCTTGCCCTGCTCCGGGCCATGCGGGACGATCTCGAAGCACAGATCGCCAGCGAGGGGAACAGCCACCTGCTGGACAACACCTACGTCGCGTTTTTCGAGGGGAGGTGACGGGATGAACTGGCTGGACACAATCATCGGCTGGATCAGCCCGGAGGCCGGAGCCAGACGTGAGGCATGGCGGAAAGTCCTGGCAGAGCAGCGCCACTACGACGCCGGAGACCACCGGCGGCTCAACCATGGCTGGTACGCCACCAACCAGAGCGCCGAATACACCGACCGGTACAGCCGGGACGTTGTCCGGGCCAGGTCGAGAGACCTGGAGCGCAACAGCGACATGATGAACTCCGTGATCGGCCCCTTCGTTCGGAACGTGGTCGGCAAGGGCCTGGTGCTCCAGGCCGACACCGGGGACACCGATCTCAACAGGGAGATCGAAAAGCTGTGGAAAGTTTGGTGCAAAAAGAGGAACTGCGACGTCACCGGCACCCAGAGCCTGAATCAGATCCTCCGCATGGCCGTCCGCAGGAAGAAGGTCGACGGCGGAATCATTTTTGTGAAGCGATACACCGCAGGCGGAGTCCTCCCCTTCAAACTTCAGATGTTCGAGGTGGATGAGCTGGACGCCTCCCAGGTGCTCCCCAAGCACAAGGGGAACCGGGTGGTCGGCGGAATTGAGTACAACCGGTACAACGCCCCCGTCGGCTATTGGATCAGACAGTACACCCTGGACGGTATGACCACCATCGACCCGATCTACCTCGACGCCAACGACGTGATCTTCTACTTCAGCAAGCGCCGCCCCTCCCAGCTTCGGGAGATGAGCGACATGAGCCAGACGGTCACCCGCATCCGGGACGCAAATGAATTCATGGTGGCCGTTTCAGTCAAGCAGCGGATCGAGGCCTGCCTCTCGGTCTTTATCAAGAGGGCCATCCCGACTGCTGGCATTGGACGGGGAAGCGCCCCATCCGGCCCCCGGCACACCTACGACGGGAAGACCATCTCCCCTGGCATGATCAAGGAGATGAACGTAGGCGATGAAATCCAGGTGGTCAATCCCCAGGGACAGGCCACCGACGCCGCCAGCTACATCAAGCTGCAGCAGCGGCTCATTGGGGCTGGCCAGGGCATCAGCTACGAGGCGACCGCCCGCGACATGAGCGAGGCCAACTACTCCAGCGCCCGCCAGGGGCTGATTGAGGACAGCATGACCTATGCGGAGGAAGACGAGCTGCTGGCCGATGTCCTCGACGAAATCTACGAGACCTTCATCATTTCGGCAGTCCTGGCCGGGGCGCTGAACATTCGGGACTTCTGGAGGGATAAGGATCGGTATTTTTCCCACTCCTTCACCAAACCCCCGAAGGACTGGATCGACCCCAGCAAAGAAACCGTGGCCACGAAGACTGCCCTGCAGACAGGCCAGAAGACCTTCAAGCAGATCGCCGCCGAAAACGGCCAGGACTGGAGAAAGCAGATCGATGACATCTGCGAGGTAATCAAATACGCCCGTGACGAACACGGAATCGACCTGGGAGGTGTAATCCTTGGACAGAAAAAGACAGACGGCCTCTATGCCGATGAGGAAGAGCCTCCGGCAACCGGCCAGGGTACCGCAGGCACCGTCCCCGCTTCCCTCCCTTCGGAGCCGGGAACTGGAGAGCAGCAGCCCGGAGGCGGCGAGGACGGCGGAGAAGACGAAGATGAATAACCTCCGCCGCTACGGCACACTGCAGCGAATGGACGGCGAGGGCAATGAGCGGAAGTTCATCCTGTCCTTCTCTTCGGAGCAGCCCGTGACGCGGTGGTTCGGAGTGGAAATCCTCGACCACAGCCCCGGAGCCGTTGACCTCACCCGGCTGAACGACATCGGGTGCCTACTCTTTAACCACAACAGGGACAGGGTGGTCGGAAAGATCAACCGGGCCTGGGTGGAGGAATACAGAGGGTACGCAGAGGTGGAATTCGACACCGACGCCGAATCCGAAGTCATCTACCAAAAGGTGCGGAGCGAGACCCTGAAGGGAGTCTCTGTTGGATACCGCATCGATTCACTGGAGGAAGTCCTGGCTGGGAAGACCAGCGCAGACGGCAGATTCACAGGGCCATGCGAAATTGCGAGGAAGTGGTGCCCCCTCGAAATTTCCATCGTCTCGGTACCGGCTGACGAAACGGTCGGCGTGGGCCGAGAGGCGGAGCAACCCGGAGAAATCCCGCTGGCCGTCTTCGAAAGCCAACTTCAAATCAATCTGAATAACAGCAGGAGGTAAATGCTATGAACAAGCAGCAGCAGAGAGCCGCCAAAATTGCTCGCCAGCAGCAGCTGGTGAACGCAGCCAAGGCGGCGAACCGCTCCCTCACCGCAGAGGAGCAGAGTGAATTTGACACTCTGCAGAGGGAGATCGACACCCTGACCGCCGAGATTGCCGCCGATGAGGCCCAGCAGCGGCAGGCCACTGGCACCACCCCGGAGGGCACTCCCGCACCGGAGGGCACCCCCACTGACGCCCAGAGAGCCGTCGAGGCAGAGCGCACCCGCATCACCGACATCACCGCCATGTGCCGGGACTTCGGCGTCGACCCGGCGGACTACATCTCCAACGGCACCACCGTGGATCAGGTCAGGGCGGCGATCCTCGAACAGCTCCGCACGAACCGCGCCCCCCTGTCCACCAGCGTCCAGGTGACCGGCTCCGGGGAGGATGAATTCCGCAGAGACGCCTCCGACGCTCTCCTGCTTCGGTGCTCCCGCGTGGCGGTGGAGAATCCCACACCCGGCGCACGTCAGCTGCAGGGCATGAGCCTGCGCGACCTGGGCATCGAATGCCTGATGCGGGACGGGCAGCACAACGCCAGCGCCCTGCTCCGCATGAGCGGCGATGACCTCTACGCGGAACTGAGCCGCCAGTTCTACAACCCCACCGCAGCCTTCCCCGCCATTCTGGATGAGACCATCCGCAAGAGCATCGTCTACCTGTACAACCATGTGCCTACCACCTTCCAGGCCTTCACCACCACCGGGAGCCTGAAGGACTTCAAGCAGACCGCAGACCACGAGTACGTCATCGGCGGCGTGGGCGACTTCCTGCTGGTGCCGGAGAACGGCGAACTCAAGGCCGATGCGCCCAGAACTGACCGCCTGCCCCAGCGCAAGCTGGACACCTACGGGAAGCAGTTCAGCATGACCCGTCAGGCCTTCATCAATGATGACATCGGCTTCCTGACCGAAGTCCCCGGCCTCTACGCCACGGCGGCGAAGAAGACCATCGACAAGCAGGTGTACAAGCTGCTCTTCGAGAACAAGGCCATCTTCGACGGCAAGAAGTTCTTCAGCGCGGATCACCGCAACCACATCACCACCGGCAGCAAGCCCTCCCAGGCCAGCATCCAGCAGATCATCCTGAAGATGCAGCAGCAGGTGGATCAGTTCGGGGAGGCCATCTACATCACCCCCCGCACCATCGTGGTACCCGTTGGCTACGAGTTCGACCTGGCCGTCATTCTCCACTCCACCCAGGTGACCGGCTCCAACAACAACGACATCAACCCGCTGTACAACTACCCCCTGCAGATCGTCCAGTCTCCCGTGCTGAACGCCCTGGCGGGTACCGGAGCTTGTCCCTGGTTCATGGTGGCCAGCAGCGACAGCGCCCGTGGCATCCAGGTGGACTACCTGAACGGCCAGGAGACCCCCACCGTCCGCCGCATGGAGGTACCCGGCACCCTGGGCTTCGTCTGGGATATGTACCTCGACTGGGGCATCAGCGTCCGCGACTTCCGCGGCATCGCCCGGAACGACGGCGTAGCCCTGCCCACCGTTTGATCGGAGAAAGGAGCGATAGAACATGGCTACCAGCAACGCCACCTACGTCCAGCGCGGTGAAGCCCTGGACTACACCAACAGCACGGAGGCCGTCATCCCCGCCGGTTCCGTGATCAGCCTGACCACCCGCATCGGCGTGGCCGGGACGAACATCGCCCCCGGAGCCGTCGGCTCCGTCCACGTGGTCGGCGTCTTCTCCATGGACAAGACCGACAGTGAGGAAGTGGCGATGGGCGACGCCCTCTACTTCGACACCGCCACCGGCAAGATCACCAAGACCGGCACCAGCGACACGCCTCCCGCCGGTTACGCCGCCGCCCCCTCCGCCGCAGCGGAGACCACCGTCCTGGTCAACATCGGCTATCCCCCGGCCCCCGTAGCCGCTGCCGCAGGCTAATCCCCCATGGATGAGAGCGAGGACAAACGCCTCCTGCTGGCGCAGGCCTACATCGAGGCCGATGGCGGTCTGACCCTCTACCGTCCCGGAGACCTCCTGCCCTCGGACAGCCCAGACGCAGCGGCCTGGGTGGAGGCGGGGAGCGCCATCTGGGTAGACGTAGACTACCAGCCCCCCACCTATACACGGGCCAAACCGGCGACCGCTCTGGCTGGCCTCCCCGGCCTCGCAGTGGGCGGGGAGGCCACCGGGGATGACCTGGTGGGCAGAGTACCGATGACCGAAGAAAGGAAGCGAGGCAAGTGGAGAGCTTGAGCTTCAAGGATATTATTCATAACGACATCAAGCAGACCTTCCTCAACCTGGAGGAATTCGGGGAGACCCACGAGGTGAACGGGACGCCGATGACGATCATCTTTGATGACATCGAGCACGTGGAGCGGGAGAAGCAGATGAAATCCACCATGGACGGACTCTTTGTCCGCCAGTACTTCATGTACGTTGCAGCGGATGCCTTCGGCCCCCTCCCCGCCCAGGGCAAGCTGGTAACAGTTGACGGGAAAAGGTATGCGATAGTGGACGCCACCGATGAGAGCGGCGTCTACGGCATCACCCTGGAGGCGAACCGGAGCAGATGAGCATGAAGACCCGCATCCAGGACGGCATGATCCGATTCGAGTTTGACGAAGCCGTCCTTCAGACCATCGAAAAGGCCCTGGGGGACATGAAGGGCCAAAGCCGGAAGGTGCTGAAGAACGCGGTCAACGCCACCGCGAAGCAGGCCCGCTCCGATCTGGCCGACAAGGCCAAAGAGGAATACATGGCGAAGAAGTCCGCACTCAACTCATCCATGAAGCTGGGCCGGGCCACGGTCTCGAAGCCGGAGGCCACCATCACCGTCACCGGGGGGACGCTGGAGCTTAAGAAGTTCAAGGCGACCACCCCCAGGAGCGGCGCTAAGGTGCAGATCACGACCGGCGGAACGCTGAAGCTGATCCAATCCCGCAAGGGGAACAAGGCAAAGGCATTCCTCGCAACCTTCGCCAGCGGCCACCAGGCCATCGTTCAGCGTCAGTACGGGAAGACGTACAAGACCGCGAGTGGCCGGAGTTCCCGACAGGAGAAATGGGGCCGGGGCGCAGACATGACACAGATCAAGAAGCTGCTCTCCATTTCGGCCCCCAAAATGATCGGGGATGAGAAGAAGGTCTTCGGCGTCCTTCGCCCGGAGATCTACGGCAACCTCATGGAAAACATCCGAAGGGAGATCGACAAGGTGGTGAACGCCACATGACCGCAAGAGAACTTCAAAAAGCCATCATGGAAGACCTCCGGGAGCTTTTCGCAACTGACCAGTTCAAGACCCCGGATGGGAAGATGGCATCCCCCGGCCTTTACCCGCAGTTCCTGCCGCAGCTGGAGAGCGACGATGACACCGATCCATTCCCCTACATCATCGTCCGCATTGACAGCGGCGGAATCGAGACTCAGACAGACCCGCACAAAATCTCGGTCATTTTAGTAATCGGCATCTTCGAAGACAGCCTGGAGAACGAAGGCCACGAATCCGTCCTGGAGATCATCGAACGCATCCAGCAGCACTACGAGGAAACACCGGCGCTGAAGGAGTTTGTCTGCGCCGACCCGTTCAACTGGGCGCTGCAGGATGAGCCGAGCTACCCCTACTTCTACGGGGCCGTGAACCTGGTCTTCCACGCCCCGGCCCCCAGAGCGAAATGGAGCGAACTCGTATGAGTACAAGGAAATCAACCCGAAAGGCGGCTGCAGAGCCGCAGACAAAATTTGTTTACGTCGGCCCCACCATCCTCGGCGTGGCCACGCGGAATACGGTCTACAGCGAAAAGCCGAAGGGGCTGGAAGCAGCCATCAAGGCAGCGCCGTACATGGCCGGTCTCTGCGTCCCAATCTCCAAGCTGGCTGACGCCATGGCCCAGATCAGCCGGAGCGAGGGCGGCGTTTACACACTCTACCAGAGGGCGCTCGCGGAGAGCGCCACCATCCAGAAAGGAGCGAATTAATTATGCCGTACCAGCATGGCGTCCGGGTGCAGGAAAGAGCCACCAGCATCGTCGCCCCCATCACCGGGACGGCGGGGCTGCAGGTGGTCTTCGGAACCGCACCCATCAACATGGCGGATGACCCCTACAAAGTGACCAACACCCCGGTCATTGCCTACAACTGGGCAGAGGCCGTCAGCAAGCTCGGTTACAGCGAGGAAAAGGACGAAGACGGCCACTACCTCTACACCCTCTGCGCCTCCATGTATGCCAGCTTTAAGCTGGTGAACGTGGCCCCGGTCATTTTCGTGAACGTGCTCGACCCCAAGAAGCACAAGAAGGAAAACGTGGAGGCTACCTACCCCGTGGAGAGCATGGAGGCCGTCATCCCCATCACCGGCATCCTGCCGGGCACCGTCCAGGTCAAGACAGAGGCTGACGATACCGCTCTGGAGGTTGAGACCGACTACGTCCTCTCCTTCAACGATGACGGCAACCTGGTCATCACCCTGGTCGCAGGAGGCAGGGGAGCGGAGGCCACGGGGCTGAAGGTCTCCTCCACCTCCATCGACCCCACCGTTGTGGATGCGGATGACATCATCGGAGCCTCTGCCGGGAGCGCGGAGAGCGGCTTTGAAGTGCTCCGCCAGGTTTACCCCAAGTTCGGCATGACCCCCGGCCTGATTATCGCCCCCGGCTGGAGCCATATCCCCGACGTGGGCATCGTCCTGGCCGCGAAGTGCCAGGAGATCAACGGTTACTTCTCCTGCGAGGGCTTCGTGGACATCGACAGCACCCCCAGCGGCTGCACCGCGTACAGCGACGTCAAGACCACCAAAGAGAGCGCCGGATGCAACAGCGAGCACATCATGGCCCTCTGGCCCTGCGTGGTTTCCGGCTCCATCAAGTTCTGGTACAGCGCCGTCATGGCGGCACTGACCGCCTACCTGGACGCGAACAACGATGACGTGCCCAACCTCTCCCCCTCCAATGAGCTGGTCGGCATCACCGGCACCGTCCTGGCCGACGCCGTTTACACGGAGAACGCCGACGGCACCGGCGGCACCTGGAGCAAGGAAGTCCTGCTGGATCAGCTGCAGGCCAACGTGGTGAACAGCTTCGGCGTCTCCACCGCCCTCAACAACAACGGCTGGAGAACCTGGGGCAACCGCACCGCCGCCTATCCGGCCAACACCGACCCCAAGGATATGTGGTTCTGCTGCCGCCGGTTCTTCAGCTGGTGGGGGAACAGCTTCATCCTGACCTATGCACAGAAGGTGGACGACCCGGCGAACCGCCGCCTCATTGAGAGTATCGTCGACGCAGAGAACATCCGTGGCAACGCCTACGTTGCCCAGGACAAGTGCGCCGCAGCCCGAATTGAGTTCATCGCAGAGGAAAACTCGGTGACCGACCTGATCAACGGGAAGCTGACCTTCCACCAGCACCTCGCCCCTTACGTTCCGGCGGAGGACATCCTCAACACGCTGGAATTCGATCCCGACGCTCTGCAGAGCGCCCTGACTGGAGGTTGATCTAAATGGCAATCGTAGGAATTCCTGAAGCCATCCACGACTTCAATATGTACCTGACCGGCAACAAGCTCGGAGGCATCACCGGCGAAGTGGAAATGCCCCCGTTTGAGAGCATGACCTCTACCGTCTCCGGGGCCGGTATTCTTGGAGAGTACGAGGCCCCCACACCCGGCCACTTCGGCAGCATGGAGCAGGAGATCCCCTTCCGCTGCATCAACCGGGACTACTTCAACATGGTAGACCCCACCCAGCCCCTGGAACTGACCCTGCGAGGGGCCATCCAGTACGCCGCAGCCTCCACCCAGGCCACGGAGTACATGGGCATGAGGGTGGTCTTCCGGGGCAAGCCCAAGAACGTCAACATCGGAACCGTCCGCCAGCGGGGCAGCATGGACAGCACCATCACCCTGGAACTGACCTACGTCCTGGTGGAGATGGACGGCAAGTCGATGATCGAGATTGACAAGATCAATCCCACCTACAAGGTAAACGGGAACGACGTCCTGTCGAAAGTCAAGCAGCTCACCTAAGCCATAGGAGGAAAGAGACATGGAACAGCCCATCACCAACACCACCCCCGTGGAGGCCCCCGCCAGCGAGGCGGAGGCCACCACGCTGGTCAAACTCAGCAAGCCCTACAAGTTCGAGGGGCAGACCTACTCGGAGATCGACCTGTCCGGCCTGGACAGCCTCACCGCAGAGGATATGATCGCCGCAGAGAAGCACCTGATGCGTACCGGCGTCTTCTCCCCGCTCCCGGAGATGACCGTGGAGTATGTCCAGTTCATCGCCGCCAGAGCCTCCGGCCAGCCCGTCGAGTTCTTCAAGGGGCTTCCCCCGAAGGACGCCATCAAGGTCAAAAACCGGGTGACCAGTTTTTTCTACGGAGAGGACTGACCCCGGAGGACGGGAAAGACCTCCGTAGGCTATGCGTCCGTCTTTCCATGACGCTCCATTCAGGATTCACCGACCTAATGCGGATGACCATCGGAGACCTCGTCGAGACCACAAAGGAGGTCATCAAGATAAGCAAGGAGGCGGCAAAACGTGGCAAGCGCAAGTAGGGGAAAAGAATACAGCCTTGCAGTGAAGATCGCCGGTTCTGTCGCCTCCTCCTTCAACAGCGCCATGGGGGCCGCAGAGAACCGGATCAGCGGCCTCGGCCAAATCGCAAAGCAGGCGGCAGCAATCGCGTCCGCAGCCTGGGGGGCGCTGAAGATTGGGGAATTCGTGACGGACTCCGTCCAGGCGGCGGTGGACTTCGAGAGCGCCATGGCCGACGTCGCAAAGGTCGTGGACGGCCTGCGGGATGAAAACGGAAACCTCACTGACACCTACTACGCCATGTCGGACTCCATCGTCCAAATGTCGAAGAACATCCCCATGGCAGCAGAGGATCTGGCGGCGATCACCGCATCCGCAGGCACCGCAGGCATCGCCGCAGAGGAACTCACCACATTTACAGAGACCGCCGCCAAGATGGGCGTGGCCTTTGACACCACCGCCGAACAGGCGGGTGACTGGATGGCCAAGTGGCGTACCTCCTTTACCATGAGCCAGGAGGAAGTCACGGCTCTCGCAGACCAAATCAACTACCTATCGAACAACAGCGCATCCACAGCCTCGGAGATTTCCACCATCGTGACAGCAGTGGGGCCGCTGGGCGACGTGGCAGGCATCTCAGCCGCCCAGATCGCCGCCCTCGGCTCCACCATGGTAGGCGTAGGCGTCCAGCAGGACGTGGCGGCAACCGGCATTAGAAAGCTGGCCACCACTATGGTGGCCGGATCTTCGGCCACAAAAGCGCAGGCCACCGTGCTTCAGCAGCTGGGCCTGGATGCCACAGAGATGGCGCAGCGGATGCAGACCGACGCGGAGGGGGCCATCCTCACCTTCCTGGAGGCAGTCAGCAAGCTGCCGGAGGCGGAGCAGGCCGCCGCCCTGAAAAACTACTTCGGCCAGGAATCCGTCGGGGCCATCGCCCCGCTCCTGACCAACCTCGACGTGCTGCGGGAGCGGTTCGAGATGGTGGCAGACGCCCAGCTCTATGCCGGGAGCATGGATGCAGAGTACGCCGCCAGAGCCGCCACCACCGCGAACAACATCCAGCTCTACGAAAACCGGATCGCCGCCCTGAAAATCCAGATCGGCAACTACCTACTGCCCGTGGTGAACAAGGTGCTGGGCGCAGCCTCCACCGGACTGGACTGGCTCAGCGACAAGATAGCCTCCGCAGAGGGAACGGTCTCCGGCTTCATCGGAACGGTGCAGAGCAAGGCGCTGGCAATCTTCACGATGATCCGGCCAAAGCTGGAATCCATCGGCGTAAAGGCGCAGGAGATATTCACCGTCCTTTCCGGGCAGCTGACCGCCGCCTTCGAGGCGGTGCAGCCCACACTCAACTGGATCATCGACACGGCGCTTCCCACGGCAATCAGCGCCGTCCTGGATCTGGTGGACGCCTTCGGCTCGGTCGTCATCACCGCCCTGGAGTTCAAAGAGGTGCTGATCGCAGCGGCTGCGGTCTACGGAGCATTCAAGGCCGGGAAAGCCCTGCAGAGCATGATTCAGGGATTCCAGCAGGCCAAGGTGACGCTGGCGCTCTTCAAGGCCAGCGCCCAGGGGGCCACCATCGCACAGGCGGCATTCAACGGGACGCTGACCCTCGGAGAAACGCTGACCGCCCTATTCACAGGGCAGGTGACGCTGGCGCAGCTGGCCCAGGCAGGATGGGCCACCGTGACCGGAGCGGTGACAAAGGCATTCGGAGCCTTGAACGCCGTTCTCATGGCAAACCCCATCGTTTTGATCGTGACGGCCATCGCCGCCGTGATCGCCATCCTGGTAGTCCTCTACACAAAATGCGAGGGCTTCCGCAACTTCGTTAATTCGGTGGCCAGTGCCATCGTCGGCTTCGTGAAGAACGCAGCCTCGGCCATCGCCGGATTTTTCAAAAACCTCTGGGCCACCATCCAGGGCATCTGGTCGGCGGTCTCCGGCTGGTTCAAGACCAACGTCATCGACCCCGTGGTGAACTTCTTCACCCCCATCCCCGGCATCATCGGTGGATTTTTCGCAAACCTCTGGGCCTCCATCTGCAGCATTTGGCAGGCCGCAGGAACCTGGTTCTCCGAGAACGTGACCACCCCCATCAACAACGCCTTCCAGGCCATCGGTGACTTCGTGAAGGGAATCTTCAACGGCCTGATCGGCTTGGTGGAGGGCATGATCAACCGGATCATCGGGGCCGTCAACGGCTTCATCGGCGGCTTTAACGACGTGGTCGGCTGGGGCGCATCCTTCATCGGCGTCGATTGGGAGGGCCTTGCAACGATCCCGGAGGTATCCCTCCCCCGGCTGGCCAAGGGCGGCATCGTGGACAGCCCCACCATCCTGGAGGCAGGCGAAGCCGGAACCGAGGCCATCGTCCCCCTCTCCGAGCTATGGGGCAAGATGCAGAGCATGATCTCCGGCCCCGTCGGATACATGGCCGACAGGGTGTCCGCCCTGGCCGACCGGATGGAAGCCATGGAAATTGGTTCCACCGCCACCCCCATCTCCGAACTGCTGGCCAAGCTGCAGGAACTCGGACGCGGCGGCGACCCCGACCCGGATGACCCGGAGGGCGGAGGGCCGGTCTACCACATCACCTACGCCCCGCAGTACTGCTTCGAGGGCGGAGCGCCCAGCAGGGAGGACATGACCGACGCAGAGCATATCTCCCAGGAGGAATTCGAGCGCCGGATGAATCAGTGGATGAAGGACAACGCAAGAAAGAGGTTCTAAGCCATGGACACCATCATCACCATCCAGGGCGACACCTGGGACACCATCGCCCGCAGAGCCTACGGGGACGAGAAAGCCGCCCAGGCGCTCATGGAGGCCAGGGAAAACATCCGCCTATTGGACTATCAGATATTCCCCGGCGGCGTCCATGTGGCCGTGCCGGTCTTGCCGGAGGAAACGCAGCAGGACAGCGGCCTCCCGGAATGGAGGCGATGAGCTATGGAACCGCGCAAGGCAACTGTGGCCCTGACCTACAACGGGGCCAACGCCACGGAATCCATCGTCCCAGACCTTTCCTCCTTCAGCTACATTGACGTGGCCAGCGGAAGCAGCGACAGCATCAGCGTGGAGCTGACCGACCGGGGCCGTCGCTGGATCGGCCCATGGTTCCCCGTCAAAGGGGACACGCTCAAGCCGGTCATTCAGACCCGGAACTGGAACGGCGACGGGCAGATCCAGGCCTTCGCCTGCGGCACCTTCCAGGTGGACGATTTCAGCTTCAGCGGGGGGCCACCCATCCGGCTCAGCCTGGAGGGGCTGGCCCTCCCCGCAGACAGCAGCTTCAAGACCACCCAGCGCACCCTCACCTATGAGGACGCCACGCTTCAGGAGATTGGCCAGGAGATCGCAGGCCGTGCCGGTATCGCCCTGTTTTACGAAGCGGACACCATCAGCATCAAGCGCATCGAGCAGACCAACCAGTCGGACTGCGAGTTTTACAACAAGCTGGTCACAGACTACGGCCTGGTGCTGAAGATTTACGACAACCGGCTGGTGGTATTTTCAGAGGCCCAGTACGAGGCCAAGGCGGCGAAGCTGACGCTGACGGAGGCGGACTTTGAACCCGGCTGGTCTTGGGACACCACTCTGGAGGGCACCTACACCGGCATCAAGTACCAGTACACCAACGCGGATCAGAACAAGACCTTCACGGTCGAGGCAGGCGGAGGCAACCGCATCAAGACCAGCAACACCGCCGCCGATAACCTATCGGAGGCCATCACCATCGCCCTGGCGGAGCTGAACACCGCCAATAAGGGCACCACCACCATGAGCATCACGCTCAAGGCCCAGCTCGGCCTGATCGCCAGCGACTGCGTGGAGATCAAGGGCCTGCAGAAGCTGGACGGCAAGTATTACATCGAGAAGATCACCCACAGCATCGGCAGCGGCTACAAAATGACCCTGGAGATGCGCCGGGTGGAGGAACGGATCACCACCGTGACCGTGGCAAAAGAGAGCGCCGCATAGGCGGCAGGAAAGGGGGAGGCCCATGGACAAGCAGCAGCTCCTGCGTATCGGCAGGATCTCCAGTTACAACTTCCCGGACGGCACCGCACGGGTGACCTACGACGATAAGGACGGCAGCACCACGCCGGAAATCCCCTTCCTAGCCTGGGAACACTGGCGACCGAAGATCGGAGACCAGGTGCTGGTGGGCCACCTCTCCAACGGCACCAGCAGGGCCATCATCCTCGGCCCCTTCTGGTATGAGGGACACCGGCCCCACGGTGGCCGGGAGGGCCTCTACCGCCAGGAGTACACGAGCACCCTGGGTGGGGACGCTGCAGAGTACGACGAAAAGACCGCCTCCCTGACCATTCAGGCAGGCGGCTGCACCATCACCCTGGCAGGCGGAAAGGTCACCGTCGACGCCCCGTCCGGCGTGGAGGTGACCACCACCGTCACCGCAGCAACAGAGGTGACCGCCGGAGCCATCAAGCTCACGCAGCACACCCACACCGGCGTCCACGGCGAAACCTCTAAGCCCCATTGATAGGAGGGCAGCATGGCAATCGGAAATTGGGGGACTGACATCGTCTTCCGGGTGAGCGAGCGGGAGGCCCTGCTCCTTCAGAGCCTGAACCGCACCGTCAGCGCCGAATGGGCGGCACACAGCCGCATCGGACTAAAGAACCAGTCGGAATTCATCCGCCCAGGGCTGCAGCAGGTGACGTTCACCATGGTACTGGACGCCACCCTCGGCATCCGGCCCAGGGCGAACATCGAGCGGCTGGAGACCCTGGTGGAGCGGGGGGCGGTAAACACCCTGGTCATTGGAGGCCGGAGGGTGGGCCGACACCGCTGGAAGATCAACAGCACAAGCGAGGCATGGAACACGATCCTGAACGGCGGCGAGCTGCTGCGAGCCAGCGTCAGCGTGACCATGGAGGAATACCTATGAGGGGAGGAACCGCAGGTGGAAGTTGCAGACATTGAGGTCGGCTTCGAGTACGGTGCCGGAGACGGGGCCACGGAGCGGGAGATCATCCGAAATGTGGAGATGATCATGGCAACTCCGGTCGGCTCCTCCCCTTTGTACCGGGACTTCGGCGTGGACAACTCCATGCTGGACAAGCCCCTGGACGTGGCCCGCAGCCTATACGCGGTCGCCGTCATGGAGGCCGTGGACAAGTGGGAGCCGCGAGCCAGGGCGGAGCAAGTGACCCTGACCCCGGAGGCATCCGGGAAACTTCGAGCAAAGGCGGTGATCGTGCTTGCTTAACGAAACCCTGAAGCCGCTGGCGGAGCTGCCGGACGTCTCCTTCATCGACAACGATACCATCGACGCGATGATGCAGCGCCTGGTCTCCAACTACGAGCGGCGATACCAGGAGATCACCGGCAAGGAGGTAACGCTGGGGGCAGCAGACCCCATGCGGATCGCCCTCTATGCCGTGGCCCTCGACCTCTACCAGACGGAGCAGTACGTCGACCGGGCTGGGAAGCAAGACCTCCTGAAATACAGCTACGGCGAATTCCTGGACGGCCTCGCCGCCAACCGGAGCGTGAGCCGGAAAGAGGCCACGGCAGCACGGACTACCGTGCGCTTCACGGCCTCGGAGACGAAGGACTACGCCCTGGCCATCCCGGCAGGCATCCGCGTGACCAACGGTGACGGAATCTACTTTACCACCGTGGAGTACGCGGAGATCGCTCCCGGAGACGAATATGTGGACGTGGAGGCGGTCTGCACCGCAGAGGGGACGGAGGGGAACAATTTCCTCCCCGGCCAGGTGGACATTCTGGTAGACCCCCTGCCCTACATCCAGAGCGTGGCCAACGTCACCACATCGGAGGGCGGAGCCGCCAGGGAGAGTGACGAAAGCCTCGCGGAGCGCGTCTACCTGGCCCCATCCGGCTACAGCACCGCAGGCCCATCGGACGCATACGTCTACTGGGCAAAGACCTTCAACGCCGGTATCGGCTCGGTTGTTCCGGTCTCCCCGGAGCCGGGGAAGGTCGACGTCTATGTTCTTATGACCGACGGCTCCATGCCGGGAGAGGAACTGCTGCAGGAGCTGCAGGACTACCTCACCGAGGAACGCATCCGGCCCATGACCGACCTGGTGACGGTGAAGAAGCCGGAGGCCGTGGAGTTTTCCATCGACCTGACCTATTACATCAACCGCAGTGACCAGGCCAAGGCCGTCACCATCCAAGAGAACGTGAAAAAGGCCGTGGCGGAGTACACCACCTGGCAGACCTCAGAGATTGGCCGGGACATCAATCCGGATGAGCTGGTGCAGCGTATCAAGGCAGCAGGAGCCAAGCGGGTGGAGCTGACCGCCCCCACGTTTGCCGTGGTCGGTGAGACCCAGGTGGCCAAATGCACCGCCAGCGCCGCCGACAACGGGGGGCTTGAGGATGATTGAGCTATACGACGGCCAGATCACCGACCTGCTGCGGAACAACCCGCTCCAGTATGACCCGGAGGTCATGGCCATGGGCTATGCCATCCGGGAGGAAAAGCGGCGCATCATGGTTGAGACGGCGCAGACCCTCACCATGGCCATGCTGGACAACGCCCCGGAGTTCGTCCTGGACGTCCTGGCCGTGGAGCTTCGCACCCCGGCCTACGATGAGACGCTGCCCGTAGAGACGAAGCGGACGCTCATCAAGGGGACGCTGGAGTTTTACGCCCACCTGGGGACGCCCTGGGCGGTAAACTGGGTGATCCGCTCCATCTTCGGAAATGGCAAGGTCACCGATTGGTATGAGTACGGCGGCGAAGCGCATCATTTCCGGGTGAGCGCCATGAATGACGGCACCTTCGAGACCCTGGAGGGACTGGCGGCATTCATTCGGATGATCTCCACCATCAAGCGGCTCTCCAGCTGGATCGACGGCATCACCGTAGACACCGACATGGGGACGCAGCCCCTGCGCTTCGGAGGCGTCATGGCCATCCAGACCAGACTGCCCATGCCGGAGATCACCCAGATCACCATGTTCGGCGCAAGCGTGGAGCTTGGCGGACGCATGGCCATCACGCCCAGGATCGCCGTCCCGGCCATCCCGGACGAAATCATAATGACCCATACGGGCCGGGTGGGGCTGCAGATGACGGCCACCGTCACCCTCCCCCTCCCCGAAATTCCATAAGGAGGACACACCATGGAGTACGGATTCAAACCCACCACAAACGGACGCGCCCTGATCGCCGCCTGCGGGGCGCTGGAGCAGCCGCTGAAGCTGACCCGCGTGACCTTCGGCAGCGGCCTGGTGTCGGAGGGCACCAACCTGGCAGACCAGCACCAGCTGGTCGCACCCGTGGCGGACGGCACGATCGGAGAGCGGATGCACGAGAACGACCGCCTCTATCTCTCCGTCCAGTACGACAACAGCAAGCACCCCGAACAAGCAGCCTTCAACCTGGCGGAGTTCATCATCTACGCCATGCACCCGGAGACGCAGACGGAGACCGACGTGGCCTACGCCACCCTGGGCGATTACCAGCAGCCCGTCCCCGCCTACAGCGCAGACCTCCCGGCCAGCATTTTCTCCTTCCCCATGGTGCTGGTGGTCTCGGACGAAATCGAGGTGGTCATCGCAGCGGCCCCCGGCGTGGTGACTCACAACGACCTGCAGCAGCTGCTCAACGAAGGCGTCATCGGAATCTCCAAGCAGGAGATCACCATTCCCACAGAGGGCTGGTCGAGCGATCCGGCAGGCGCAGGGGATGAGGAAGCAGAGGGCGGCGACTTTAACAGCGACTACCCACAGCAGCTGGATATTGAGATCGCAACCATTACCGCCCGAATGACACCCATCCTGACGATCCACCCGGAATCCCTCCCCGACGCCGACGGCATCTGCCCCACCTGCCAGACTCTCGACGGGAAGCTCCGGCTCTTCGCAAAGGCAGCGCCCAAGGCAGAACTGCAGGCCACCCTCAGTCTCGTGGGAGGCTCCGGGAGAATCGAATTTGTAACTGAGTAAGGAGGACAGAACCATGGGATACGGCCCCGTAAACGCCCCCAGCTCCGGCGGCAGCAGCGAGGAACTGGAGGCCGTCCGCAAACTGGCTCAAGGGGCGGCAGACACCGCAGATGCCGCAAAGAACACCGCTGACACCGCAAAGGCCACTGCCGATGCCGCCCTGGAGGCCGCGAATGCAGCCAGAGGCGTAGCCAACACCGCAAAGAGCACTGCCGATCAGGCCCTGGCACTTGCTGGTACCGCCAAGGACACCGCCGATACGGCCAAGGCCACCGCCGATCAGGCCCTGGAGACGGCCAACACGGCCAAAGCCACTGCCGACGCTGCAGCGTCCGCCGCCGCAAAGGCCCAGCAAACCGCAGACGAAGCGGCCCAGAGCATCAAGGACATCACCAATACGATCAGCTCCACGCCGTCTCAGAACGGCTCCCTGGTATACAACGCCAGCGTCCAGTCACCCACCTGGAACAGCTATAACCCGGAGCAGCTCACCCTGGGCGGCGTGACAGAGGGCACCAACGCCGGAGAGTATGAGGCGACCTTTACCCCGAAGGGCGACTACGTCTGGAGCGACGGCACCCAGGATGCCCGGACGGTTACCTGGACGATCAAGCGGAAGACCGTCCAGCTTCCCGCACAGAGTGGAAGCCTCACCTACACCGGCAGCGCCCAGTCGCCCACCTGGGATAATTACAGCGCCGTGGAGCTGGACATGGGCGGCACCACCAGCGGCACCAACGCTGGGAGCTACCAGGCCACCTTCACGCCCACAAGCAACTTCCAGTGGAGCGACGGCACCTACGGAGCCAAGAACGCCACCTGGAGCATCGCAAAGGCGGCAGGCTCCCTGTCCATCAATCCCACCACGATGACGCTGGACGTATCGACCCTTCAGAAAACCATCGCGGTCACCAGGGCCGGAAACGGCGTGATCTCCGTGTCGGTGGACAACACGGCCATCGCGGAGGCCAGCCTCTCCGGCACTACCATCACCGTCACCGGAAAGGCCAAGGGCACCGCGAAGATCACGGTCTCCGTCGCCGCCGGTACCAACCACACCGCTCCGGCCAGCGCGGTCTGCACCGCAACCGTCAGCCTGCCCAGCAAAACGCTGGCCGACAATGACCCGGCCACCATCCAGGCCGTGGGCGCAGCAGGCACCGGGGCCAGCTACTGGGCGGTGGGCGACAAGATCGGCATCGCCGTCAACGGCACCTTCGGAGGCCTCACGCTGAACCAGACGGTCTACGCCTTCATCCTGGGCTTCAATCACAACCAGAGCGTGGAGGGCAACGGCATCGACTTCCAGTTCGGAAAGACGGCGGACGGCAGAGACATCGCCTTCGTCCAGAGCTACGGCAGCACCGGCACCGGCTTCTGCATGAACACCACGAACACCAACAGCGGCGGGTGGAAGAACAGCCACATGATGAAGACCATCTGCCCCGCCTTCCTCAACGCCCTCCCGGCGGCATGGCGGAGCGCCATCAAGAACTGCACCAAGTACAGCGACAACACCGGCGGCGGAAACGACACCGCCAGCTACGTCACCGCCACCACCCAGAAGATCTTCCTGCTGGCGGAGTTCGAGGTACACGGCACCCGCTACTACGCCAACAGCGCGGAGAAGAACTACCAGAAGCAGTACGACTACTACAAAAACGGCAACAGCAAGGTCAAGAACCAGCACAGCAGCACCGGCTCCGCCTGCTTTTGGTGGCTGCGCTCGGTCCGTGCGAGCGACGCGACGAGCTTCTGCGTTGTGTACACAGACGGGAGCGCGAGCAGCAGCAACGCCTACTATTCGCGTGGCTTCGCGCCGGGCTTTAAGGCCGCCTAATCCAAAAATCCGACACCCAGTGAAGCGGTGGGGGCGAAAGCCCCCCGCCAGCGGAACGTAGACCAACGTCAGGGAAAGAGAGATCACGCCATGTCCGTTTACAAATCCCGCCGAAAGGACGCATCCGCCCAGTTTATCGCAGACGCCAGGGAACTGCGCCGGATGACCGCCAGGGCCGTGAAGCGGTTCCCCAGCAGCTACCGGTACATCGTGACCAACGGCCTGCTGGAGATGGCCAGGGAGATCGTGGTCAACGCCGTGAAGGGCAACGCCGTCTACCTGCACAAAGACCTCCCACAAGGGGACTTCGACCTGCGGCACCGATACCTGAAGATGGCGGAGGTGACCGCAGACGCATACCTGGAGGAAATCACCTTTGCCTTCTCCCTTGTAGATGACGGGAACAGCTTCTTCAAGAACAAGGCCGAATACCAGAAGGTCTTCAGCGGCCTCACATCCCAGGGAAACACCGTCCTGAAGCGGCTGCGGAAGGTGATCGACTCGGACAAGGATCGCTGGCGGCGGTACCAGAAGGAAAAGGCTGAGGCCACGCCGAAGCCTCCATCCAAGGCCACCGGCGGAGAGCAGCACACGCCGCCCCCGCCGCCCTGGCCACCCAACGCATAAATCCCCATTAGGGCAAGCTCTGACGGCTCCGCCTGCAATTGGTGGCTGCGCTCGGTCAATGCGAGCAACACGACGAACTTCTGCAATGTGAACACAGACGGGAGCGCGAACAACAACAACGCCTACAATTCGAATGGCTTCGCGCCGGGATTTAAGAAAACGTTACTGGGGCCAGAAATAGTAGCCAACGGCGAACCCGTGCCCCAAAACTTAAAGGAGAGCTTGCACCTTGGAGCCTGACCCAGACAGCTGGGCTTCATTCCTAAAATCGCCCCACGACACGATCCGCCCGGACGCTGCTTGCATGGCCGGGGAGTTTGATGGGCACCAAACCGCAGCTTCAGACCGGAGCGGCGGGACGGGCCTCCCCGGTTTCATTGGCGGACGTTACGCAGCTGCGCTGAAAAACCACCCCCAATGACGGGACAGGTGCCGGAAGCGACGCACCCGGCAAACCACCCGCTGGAGGGGCCGTCTGTGCGTGGGGGCTGCGTCAGACCTAAACAGAGAGGGGACAGCCCCTTTGACAAGTGAAGAACGGCGGGAGGCCCGCTACCAGCGTCGAAAGGCAAAACGGGAGGCAAAGGCCCTGGAGACCACCGGGAAGACCTTCGACGAGGTGATCAACTTCGGAAACATGGTGGAGGCCGGAAGGAAGTGCTGCGACGGTTCCCGCTGGAAGACCTCGACGATTCTATTTGAAACGCACCTGCTGCCGGAGTGCGCTGACATCGTGGAGACCCTCGCCGGAGAGAAGCGGCGGTTCAAGGGCTTTCACAGCTTCACCACCGTGGAGCACGGCAAGGCTCGTCAGATCGACGCCCTGCCTATCCAGGAGAGGGCGGGGCAGAAATGCCTGTGCCAGAACTACCTGACCAAAGCCTTCTCCCGGAGCTTCATCTCCACCAACAGCGCCAGCCTGGAGGGCAGGGGCATGGACTACGCCCTGGAGACCCTGCACCAGCAGCTCACCCGCCACTTCCACCGGTACGGCCTGGAGGGCGGCATCTACCAGTTCGACTTCAAGGGCTACTTCGGAAGCCTGCCCCACGATCTAATCAAGGCCAGGGCCAGACGGGTGATCCGGGACGATAGGCTCTACCGGCTCTACTGCAGCTACATCGACGATTTTCTGAAGATGAAGACCGCAGACCCAAAGGCGAAGCGGAAACGCGGCGTGGGCCTGGGGAGCGAGGTCTCCCAGATCACCGCCCTGGACGCCGCCAGCCCCATCGACCACTACTTCAAAGACCGGCGGCGGGTGGAGGCCTATGGCCGGTACATGGATGACGGCTACGCCATCAGCCCCTCCCTGGAGGAGCTGCGAGACCTCGACCGCTGCAACCACCTGCTGGCAGCAGACCTGGGCCTCACCCTGAACGACAAGAAATGCACCATCACCCCATTCAAGCACCACAGCTTCACATTCCTGAAGGTGCGCTTCACGCTGCAGGAGAGCGGCAAGGTCACCATGAAGCTGAGCCGCCAGAGCATCAAGGCCATCCGCCGGAAGATGGACATCTTCAGAGCCTGGGTGACAGAGGGGCAGATGGACGCCGAAGACGCCATCCAGAGCTACCAGAGCTGGAGGGCACACGCGAAGCGGTGCGACAGCTACCGCACCCTGGAGGCCATGGACGTCCGCTTCACGTCCATGTTTGCGCCGGAGCTTCGGCGCAGGAAGAACAAATTCCCCTGCACCCTCCGGGCCAAGAAGACAAAGGCCGGGTGGGAGTACACCAGAATCACGCAGCAGGCCACCCAGGCCGCATAAGGAAGGAGCCGCCCATGGAATACATCGTCCACCACAGATGCCGGGAACTCTCCGCCGCCGGAGACAGACTGAACCTGCCATACGGCACCCGGCTGAACACCATCGGAGACTTTATCGCCACGGCGGAGGGCAGAGCGATCTGCTTCACCACCAGCGAGCTGGCGCACCGCTACATGGCCCGGAACGACGATGGCCGGGGCCTGGAGCGGGGCAAGGTCTCCTGGGCCATCGCCCACAGCCGGAGGGAACGCCGGAGCGATGACGGCAGGCACCGCCAGCGGTTCACCGACCGGGAGATCGAAATGCTGGAGCGGGAGTGGAGCCGCTACCTTGTGCCGGACGCAGAGACCATCCTATTCAACCACGCCTTCTTCGAGGCGGAGCCAGAGGAACTGCTCCCCCTTGCAAGGGCGCTCAACATCAAACCGTAAAAGGAGGACACCACCATGTACAAGATCATCAGCGCCGGGAAAATCGTCGCCCTCTGCGACGCCCCCAGGTACGTCACCAGGAACCCGGACACCGGGGCGCTGGTGGAGACCACTGCGGAGGACGCCATCGGCGTATCCGTGGCCGGGACGCTCTACAACCTGAACGGCGGCAGCGGCATCCCGGACGCACCGGAGGCCGTGGTCTCCGAGGTGGAGGGCGGCGAGATGGTATTCATCGCCATCTCCCAGGCCGACGCCGTCAGCACCACCAGCGGGATCGCCTTTGTCGCCATGGCGGAGGCCGGGACGATTGACGGCGTGACTGCCGGAGAACACGCCGACCTCTTCTCTCCGTGGGCCTATCCCGTCAACTACACCGTGGGCCAGATCCGGCGCTACACGGACGGGAAGCTGTATAAGTGCCTTCAGGCCCACACGTCGCAGGCGGACTGGACGCCGGACACGGCGGTGAGCCTGTGGGTGAGCATCTCAGACCCGGCGGAGGAATGGCCGGAGTGGTCTCAGCCCCTGGGAGCGCATGACGCCTACTCCAAGGGGGCAAAGGTGAGCCACAACGGGAAGCACTGGATCAGCGACCTGGACGCCAACGTCTGGGAGCCTGGGCAGTACGGATGGACGGAAGCCCCGGCGGAGGCCCAGGAGGAATGAGCAACCTGCAGATGATCGAGGCGCTCTGCACTCTCTGCGAGGAACAGAGCCGCATCATTCGGGCGATGGCCCTCCGGCTGGGGGAGCTGGGGGACACCGCCCTGAAGGACGAGATTGCAAAGGCGGACGCCCGATACCGCCAGATCATCGGAAGTGAGGAATGGCCCGACCCCTGCCCGGAAGGGAGGGAAGAAGCATGAGCCTACGAGAAGCCCTCGCAGGCGGCGGGGGGCTGCTCCTGCTGCTCCTGACGCTGGTGGAGATCGCCCCCATCAAGGTCAACCCCTGGTCTGCCCTGGCGAAAGCCCTTGGGAGGGCCATCAACGCCGACGTGCTGAAGGAGCTGGGGGCCGTGAAGCAGGGGCTGGCCGACCACATCCGCATGGACGATGAGCGCAACGCCGACGAGCACCGGGCCAGAATCCTCCGGTTCAACAATGAACTGCTCCGGGACATCCCCCACACGAAGGAGGAATTCATCGACATCCTGGCCGACATCGACTTCTATGAGCGGTATTGCGATGAGCACAAGTGCTACAAAAACAACCGGGCCTCCCACGCCATCGCCAATATCAGCAGGGTGTACGATGACCGGCTCCGGGAGCACGACTTCCTGGCTTCCTCATCCAACGAACGAGACACCGAAGACACACTCGACACATGAGAAAGGAGAAGCACCATGACCTTTGACATCACCCCCATCATCGAGGCGGTAGCCGCCCTCATTGCGGCCCTGATCGCCGCCGTCGTCGTCCCCTACATCAAGAGCAAGACCACCGCCCAGCAGCAGGCGGAGATCAACGCCTGGGTGAAGATCGCCGTGGCCGCAGCGGAGCAGATCTACACCGGCTCCGGGCGGGGGCAGGAGAAGAAAGCCTACGTCCTGGACTGGCTCCGGCAGCACGGGATCACCGTGGATGAAGCCAAGCTGGACGCCCTCATCGAGGCCGCAGTCTACGAGCTGAACAACAGCGGCATCATTCCCGTGATCAGCATCCAGGACGCAGCCGGAACCGAGGTGACCGCCGATGGGGAGGAAGCGAAAGCGTAGCAAGGCAGCGTCCCCCGTGAAGTTTTCCAAAAAGGTGGTCGTCGCCATCCTGGCGGAGGTGACCGTCTTCACGGTGGCCATGGTCGCGGTCTACATGAAAACCGGGGGGACGCCGGACACCCTCATCGTCTCCTTCTTCTCCTTCATCGGAGGGGAGGCCGGAGTGCTCGGCCTGATCCGATACGGAGATTCCAAGTACCCGAAGCAGGACGCAAACACCAGCACCGCCGACGGGGCCTCCACCGGCTCCGACGGCGGCGTCGGATAAAGAAAGGACACCTACCATGAGCAACAGCAAGCTGGCGAGCGTTACCCTGATCTCGCCCAACAAAAACAGCCCCAGGAACAAGCCTATCGACCGGATCAGCATCCACTGCTTCGTGGGCCAGGTGACGGCCAAGCGAGGCTGCGAGGTCTTCCAGCCCACCAGCAAAAAGGCCTCCTGCAACTACGTCGTGGGATACGACGGCAGCATCGGCCTGTGCGTCGACGAAGGAGATCGGAGCTGGTGCACCTCCAGCCCCGCCAACGACCACCGGGCCGTGACCATTGAGACCACCTCCGACAACAAAGACCCCTACGCCGTGACCGACAAGGCCTATGCCGCCCTGCTGAATCTGGTGGAGGACATCTGCCGCCGGAACGGGAAGACGAAGCTGCTCTGGCTGGGAGACAAGGACAAGACCCTGGCCTTCAAACCGGCGGCAGACGAAATGGTGCTCACCGTCCACCGCTGGTTTGCAAACAAGGCCTGCCCCGGCCAGTACCTCCTCGACCGGCACCCGGAGATCGCAGCGGAGGTGACCCGGCGGCTGGGGGGCGGCTCCCAGACCTCCGGCACCACCCAGGCCTCGGACAACCTCTACCGGGTGCGGAAGACCTGGGCGGACGCCAAGTCCCAGGTGGGGGCCTACAAGAGTCTTGCCAACGCCAAAAAGGCGGTGGACAGCCACCCTGGCTATGCGGCCTTTGACGGCAGCGGCAATCAGGTCTACCCGGAGCAAGAGGCCAGCTTCCAGCCGTACCGAGTGCAGGTTACCACAGCCAACCTCCGCATCCGCACCGGCCCCGGCACCAACTACGCAGCCACCGGCGGCTTCACCGGAGCTGGCGTCTTCACCATCGTGGAGGAAAGCCCCGGCACCGGCAGCACCGCCGGGTGGGGCAAGCTCAAAAGCGGAGCCGGGTGGATCAGCCTGGACTACGCCAAGAAAATCTGAACAAAGGCCCCCTCGCGCTTCGGATACCCTCATGCGCGAGGGGGCCGCTTTGCATTGGCCCCTGCTGGCCCCTGTGCGGCCCCGTGTGGGCCTTTTGCGTCCGGGGGCATAAAGAGACACCCCCACCGCCCTATGGCCGTCTTTTTTCCAATGGAAAAAAGCCAGAGGGCAGCGAGGGCGGCAGACCGTGGGCAAGGGCAAAAAGAAGGAGCGGCCAGCGACCCCGTGTGGAGCCGCAGCCGCTCACCTGCTCCGCCCCTTCAATAGAGGCTGATCGTGAACCCGTTGCGCTTCAGATAGGCATCCGCCTGGGCTTCCTGGGTGAAGGTGCGGGACTTCTTCTTCTGGCGATCCCTGCCCAGCACCACCGTGTCCCCTATGCCCTTGATGACCCACTGGAGCTTCCCGTTCTTTTGCACCAGGTTGAAGTAGACCATCTCGCCCTTTGCATTCGCCAGCTTCGCCATTGTTCATGCCTCCTTACTCACAACGCCGTCACAATACAGACCACCGTCCCGCCTCGCATGGGCCATACACCGAAGGAAGGTGTCCATCAAATCGGCGAAAGGCCCATCCTCCATGTAGTACCCCAGCTCGTCGGCATCATCTGGGCCGACGGAGAGGTCGCCGTATTCGATGTCGCCGTCTGCGACGCCCAGGGCCAGCCAGCCATTCAAAAAAGACTCGTTATTCACATTCCGTGCGATAAACTCCATCGCCTTCAGCATTTTGATGCGTTCGTTTGTGTTCATTTCAAAGCCCTTTCCCGCCTGCCATCATCAGCGCCGGGAGGCGATCCCCGGTCGGACGGCCCAGGTTGGGCCGTTTCGGCTTAGTAGGTTTTATGGGCGCTGCGGGCCATCTCGTGGATCGCGGAGGCGATGCAGCCCTCGATGGTCGGCCCGTCTTCCCAGTGATTGGGGCCGACGAAGCGCCAGACCTTGGAGCCGTTCGGAATGACGCCCAGGACAGCTACCTTGCCATTCTCTTCATCCTGCAGGACTTCCACCGTGAAAGCCTCCTTTTCACCGATGTAGTCCAGGTACCCCCAGCCGATCCGGGCAACGCCCTTCGTAATGGAGCGGATGCCCCAAGACCAATTCGGATCTGCCTGCCGCTCACGGGCCACCGCCGCCTTGATGGTCTCCCGGTAACTCCGAATATCCAGAGTTTTCATTCCTTCCATGTTTCAGACCTCCTCAGCTTCGAAGCACTCAGGGAATGCCAGGTAGATTTCACGGGCCACCATCTGGGCCTCCGTGTACGCCCCGATGACCTTGTCGATCTCGGACACCGGCAGAGCGCCCCAGGAGGTGGTCTGGACGGTGATCCGCTGGACGGCTTCGCCGTAGCTTGCCCCCACGTAGATCTCCGGGGAGTAGGAATCCCGGTTGATCGGATAGGCGGTGATGGACAGGTCACCCGGCATATAGGACGCATCCGAAACAGCGATTCGGTACCCGCCCAGTTCATACAGCACCTGCATACCGGCCCCGGCCTGCCGCCGGTCGACCTCGTTCCACTTTTCGATGATTTTCATTTTCATTCCCTCCTTCAGATTGCATACCCGGCACACCGGGCAGTCTCCACGATGGCATTGTAGGTGCGCTTGCCGACGGTATCGTACCAGCGGTCTTTGTACTCCCGGCCATCCTTCTGGTAGCTGACGTGGCAGATGCCGGAGTTCCGGTTGACGAAGACCCGGACGGCGAAGGTTTCGAGGTAGGAGCCATGGAACGCCACCTCGACCTCCCTCGACCAGTCACGCTGGAGGATCACGCCGTTGCACTGCTGGATGGTCTCACTCTTGGATTCGACCTCGGAGAAGCCCTGGGCCTTGAGCATTTCAATCAGATTAGCTTTCATTTTCACTGCCTCCGTCCTTTAGGTTGAGTGTATATTACCACTCATACGAGTGGAATACAAGAGGCTAAACTATACAAATATCCACTCGAATGAGTGGTGAAGTTAACGAATTGACATTACCACGCAAGCGAAGTATAATAGCGGTACAATTCAAACGGAGGTGAGCGGCATGAGACGCATAACCATGCGGGAGGATTTGACCCCCATCGACAAAAAAAGCATAGAAAAGGGGATCACCAGGGCGGAGCTTTCCAGGCGCAGCGGCGTCCCGGTTCGGACGCTGGAGGGATGGTCGGCCAGGATCAGAACCAGCCCGAACGTCTACCAGCTCTACAAGGTGGCCCAGGTGCTGGAGTGCCACATCGAGGATCTGATCGAGCCGGAGCTGGCGGAAAAAGAAAGCGCCCCGGAGGATTGACCTCCGAAGCGCAGCAACAGAAAAAGGCACCCGGCACGAAGCCGGATGCCTTTTGTTTTTAGCGCCGCCGGGGCAGCGGCAATGCCAGGATGAACACCGGGCCGACGAAGTAGATCGCCGTCCCCGGTTCGCCTGGCTCCCCGTTGGTGGAGCCGAGGGGAATTGAACCCCTGTCCGAAAACAGTTTCACGGGACTTTCTCCGGGCGCAGTCAGGTTTCAGAATTCCCGCCCCGCAAAGACACCTGACAGACTTTGCGGTTTGGTAGAGTCATGATGCGTGGGCAGGTCAACTCTTTCCCGCCTCACGGACGCCACATCAACGACGCCTTCCCCGGCCTGTGGCCTCTCCGGTTCAGACGGCTGCTTTAATTAAGCAGCAATAGCAACAGTATTGTTGTTATTTAATTTATAAAATTGCCCGTTTTATGGCGGTCAGGCGCCGCCGCCCGCTTGTCCCGCTTCCCCATCCCCGTCGAAACCTTTACGGCCCCGTCGTCGGAGCAAATGTCACTCATTCCGTTTCCGCCTTCCGGCAAAAACTTCATCCGTTCCATTGCTCCTCCTCTTTCGTTCCACAAACGCTCCGCTGGTTTGTAAAATAGGAAAGCAGAATTTGCTATTTAGAATTGTAACACATTCCCATATCGGAATGTGTTACAATTCCGTGACAGTTTCAGGTTTTGGTCAGCTTGACCATCAATTTGGCCGGGGTGAGTTTTGCCAGCAGACGGTAGAACTTATAGAACAGTCTGGGGGTGTAGATGGTCTGTCCCGCTCTGGCCGCCCGCAGTGCACCGCCGGCCACCTGTACCTGATCGCAGTAGGGCAGCAGTTCAAAGGGCCGGGAATCCACCACATGACCCACTGCCAGAAACTCTGTGGCCATGGGGCCGGGGCAGACGGCGGTAACGGTGATGCCCTTTGCCTTCAGTTCCTCCGCCGCGCCGATGGTGTAGGCGGAAACGTAGGCTTTCGTGGCGGAATACACCGTCATCCGGGGGGTAGGGCAAAAGGAGGCGATGGAGCTGACGTTCAAGATCCGGCTCCCGGCTTCCATATAGGGCACAGACAAATTGGTGATGGCCGTCAGTGCCCGGAGGTTCAGATCGATCATCCGGGTCTGGGAAACGGTGTCGATCTCGCCGATGTTCCCCAGATATCCGCATCCGGCGTTGTTCACCAGCAGGGCGATCTCCGGCTGTTCCTCCACCAGATGCTCCTGATAGGCGGTAAAGCTCATGGTGTCGCACAGGTCCAGCGGCAGCGTCAGGGTGCTGATCCCCTTTTCCTCCAGCTGCTCTGCCAGTTCCTGAAGGCGGTCCGTCCGGCGGGCAATGAGCCACACCCGTTCAATTTCCGGGAATACGGAATAGAACTGCCGGACAAATTCCCGGCCAAGGCCGGAGGACGCGCCGGTAATAACTGCTGTTTTCATGGTCAGATCTCCTTTCGGAGTATTTTAGTGGGTCTCGGGAGCGGGATACTCGACGCCCTGGGTATCCACCCGGACGGTTGCCATGACCACGGGCTTCTTGGGCATATCGTTCATCATGTTCCGCTGGACACGGGAAATGTCAATGGCCACATCCTGACCCTCGGTGATCTTGCCGAAGGCGGCGTACTGGCCGTCCAGATGAGGAGCAGGAGCCACCATCACAAGGAACTGGCTGCCGGCGGAGTTGGGTGCCATGGTGCGGGCCATGGACAGCACGCCGGTCTCGTGAATCAGGTCATTCTGGCGGAAGCCGTTGCCGGCGAACTCGCCGTTGATCTCATAGCCGGGGCCGCCCATGCCGTTTCCGTTGGGGCAGCCGCCCTGGATCATGAAGCCGGGGATGACCCGGTGGAAGGTCAGGCCGTCATAGAAGCCCTTGTTAGCCAGAGAGATGAAGTTGTTGACGGTGTTGGGAGCCTTCTCGGGATACAGCTCGCCGCGCATAATGCGGCCGTCCTCCATAGTGATGGTTACGATGGGATTGCTCATATTCATTCGTTCCTTTCTGATCTGTTATCTGCGGGCCTTCATGGCCCGGTCCATTTCACGGGCGGCGTCCCGCTTTGCGGTGGCGTCCCGCTTGTCGTAATTCTTCTTGCCCTTGCACAGGCCGACCTCCACCTTCACCTTGGCGTTCTTGAAATAGACGCTCAGGGGCACCAGTGTGTAGCCGTCCTGCTTGACGAGAGCGTGGAGCTTGCGGATCTCCCGCTTGTGCATCAGCAGCCGCCGGTCCCGGTCCGGGTCCCGGTTGAAGATGTTGCCATGTTCATAAGGCGAGATATGCATACTGTGGACGAACAACTCGCCGTCCTTCACGGTGCAGTAGGAGTCCTTCAGGTTCATCGTGCCCGCACGGATGGATTTGACCTCCGTGCCGCACAGCTCGATGCCTGCCTCGTACTTATCCTCCACGAAGTAATCGTGGTAGGCTTTGCGGTTCTGGGCCGCGATTTTGATTCCCTTTTTCTCCGTGGGGACCACCTCGTTTCCAGTGAGTCAGTATACCATAGTTTTCCCATGACTTCAAGAAAAACAAGCCCTTTGCAATTCAACACGCCTATGCTATAATAAACTGAATATAGTATAGGCAGGGTCTCTGCCCTTTAAACGAGGTGGATAGAATGGAAATGCCCATGGATCTGACGGAGGTCAAGCTCCGCCGCAAGGACGTATTTGAGGGTAAAATCATGACGGTGCATGTGGATGACGTGCGCCTGCCCAACGGCGAGGAAGCCACTCGGGAAGTGGTGGATCATGTGGACGGCGCGGCGGTCCTGGCCCTGGATGAAGCCAACCGGGTGCTGGTGGTCCGCCAGTACCGGTATGTATTCGGCAAGGTGCTGGATGAGCTGCCCGCGGGCAAGCTGGACCCCGGCGAGGACCCGGTGACGGGCGCTTTGCGGGAACTGAAGGAGGAGACCGGCGCGGAACCGGAGACCTTCCTGCCCCTCGGCAAGCTCCTGCCCGCCCCCGGCTGCTACGGGGAAACACTGCACCTGTTTTTGGCCAAGGGGCTGAAATTCAGCCAGCAGCAGCTGGACCCCGATGAATTTCTCAATGTGGAGCGGGTACCCTTTGATGAAATGGTGCACCGCTGCGTCAACGGTGAGATCGATGACGCCAAGACCGTGGCCGCAGTCCTGCGGGCCAAGGTCCTGCTAAACCTGTAATAGAAAAATAATAGGAGGTACGTTTCCTTGGAACAGAAAACGGACGCCCAGAAAACCATCCTCATTGTGGAGGACGAAAAAAATATCGTAGACATTCTGCGCTTTAACCTTCAGCGGGAGGGCTACCGCACCGTGGAGGCCTATGACGGAGCCGACGGTCTGGAAAAGGCCCGGAAGGAAAACCCCGACCTGATCCTGCTGGACGTGATGCTGCCGAAAATGATCGGTTTTGACGTGTGCCGCACCCTCCGGGAGGAGGGCAACAACGTGCCCGTCATCATCCTCACCGCCCGGGAGGAGGAGGCCGACAAGGTGTCCGGTCTTGAGATCGGCGCCGATGATTACATTACCAAGCCCTTCTCCATGCGGGAGCTGATCGCCCGGGTGGGAGCCAACATCCGCCGCACGGCTATGAACACCGCCGCCGCGGCCACCGCTGCGGCCACAGCCATGCCGGTGGCAGGGGACCTCTCCATCGACACGGACAGCCATCAGGTCTTCCGGGACGGCAAGCCTCTGGAACTGACCACGCGGGAATATGAGCTGCTGACCTTCCTGGCCAGTCATCCCAATAAGGTCTACTCCCGCATCGACCTGATGGAGCAGGTCTGGAACTACGGCTACGTGGGCGACGATCAGCGGACGGTGGACGTGACCGTCCGGCGTCTGCGGGAAAAGATCGAGGAAAACCCCGCCAGCCCCAAATACATCCTCACCCGCCGGGGCGTGGGGTACTATTTCGCGGTGTAATCCCCACCGGCTCCGGTGACGTTCCTCGCGTTCTTCTCATGTTTTGAAGAGGACACAGGGATCTTCTCCGGGACGCGCCCGCCCCCGCACACGGCGGGCCGTACAGTTTTCAGATCCTTTGAACACCATAAAGGCGGTGATTTTTTGTTCCGCAGCTTACATATGAAGCTGACGCTGATCCTCCTGCTGCTGATCACATCCCTGATGGCGGTGGTAGGCGCGTTCCTGACCACCAGCGTCACCAGTTTCTATATCGACAGCTTTTATCAGCAGATGAGCAGTGCCTTCGGCGCGGACCGCCGGGAGTTTGTGGCAGACCTCCGCAGCGCCGCCGCTCAGCCGGACGGCGCTGAGCGTATTCAGGAGATCATGGAGGTCAATGCCGGTATGCTGGGCATCGACTACCGCACCCGGAACTACTATGTGCTGGACGGCACCGCAGGCAGCTTTCTGGCCGGCAGCGCCGAGTCCTCCGACCTGCCCCGGGAGCAGTCCGCCAACCTTCTGACCGCCCGGAACGCGGTTGCACGGAAGGACGCCTCCACCGTAGGCGACGAAAGCGATATCTCCGCCGACTACATGGATGTGGCCATCCCCATCTTCGGCGGTGACAACGCCTTCATCATCTACATTCTGGATAACAAGGACACGGTATCCGATCTGAATAACCAGCTTTTCCAGATCATCATGCAGGCCCTCATCATCGGCTTGCTGATCTCCGTGCTGCTGAGCTTCCTGCTCTCCAAGACCATGGTGGGCCCCATTGAAAAGCTGACCATCGGCGCAGAGCGGGTGGCCGCCGGTGATTTTGACAGCGAGCTGCCGGTGGAATCCACCGACGAGATTGGTATTCTCACCGGAACGTTTAACGAGATGGCCGAGGTCCTGCAGTCCACACTGGCTGCCGTGGAAAACGAGCGCAACAAGCTGGATACCCTGTTCCTCCACATGACCGACGGCGTGGTGGCCTTTGACCGGGAGGGGCACCTCATCCACTGCAACCCCGCCGCCACGGAGCTTTTGCGGCGATCCATCGATCCCAGCTGCACCTACGAGGAATTGCTGGGCGACCTGCATCCCTTCCAGAACGTGCTGGCCCTCCAGAAACCCAACTACATTGAAGATGAGTTGGTGGTGGGAGACCGGACCCTGGCCCTCTACCTCACGCCCTTCTCCGACAAGGCCCAGGGCGGCGTTCTGATCCTGCTCCATGACGTGACGGAACAGCACCGGAATGAGGAACGGCGCAAAGAATTCGTGGCCAACGTGTCTCACGAGCTGCGCACCCCCCTGACCAACGTCCGCAGCTACGCCGAAACCATCCGGGATGCCGGAGATGACATTCCCCGGGATATGGAGAACAATTTCCTGGACATCATCATTACGGAAACGGACCGCATGACCCACATCGTTCAGGATCTGCTGACCCTCAGCCGACTGGACGCCGGCAGCACCGAAATGGTGTTCACCCGGTTCCCCTTCCACGACGCCATTGAAAGCGTGGTCCGCTCCAACAGTCTCAACGCCAAGCAGCGGGGCCATGAGCTGACCTATGTGCCGGAGGGCGAGCTGCCCCTCATCACCGGTGACCGGAGCCGTCTGGAACAGGTGATGATGAACATTCTCGGCAACGCCATCAAGTACACTCCGGACGGCGGACACATTCGCGTCACCGCAGGAGCCGGCCCCGACACCGCCTGGATGGAGGTCCGGGATGACGGCATCGGCATCCCGGAAAAGGACCGGGAGCGTATTTTCGACCGCTTCTACCGGGTGGATAAGGCCCGTTCCCGGGAATCCGGCGGCACAGGCCTTGGACTATCCATCGCCAGAGAGATCGTCCAGCGGCACCACGGCACCATTTCCCTGGTCCCCCATGAGGGACCGGGCACCACGGTCCGTCTGGAGCTGCCCATCACCCAGCCCGCCCCCGGCGCACCGGAGGATACGGCAGAAAACACGTCGGCTCAGCAGTAATTTCAGCTTTTATCAGAAAGGAGGGACCGGCCATGCGCTACCGGGATTTTATCCAAAATATCACCATCACGTTTCTGGCGCTGCTGTCCCTGTTCCTCTTTTCCAGAACGCAGTTTTTCCAGTTGGGCGCTGCCGCCGGCAGCGGCACCTGGCAGCGGCTCACCGCTCCTGTCAGCGACCAGATCTCCGATGCCCCCTCCTCCGATACCCTGTCCGCCCCGGTGCGGGCGGCCGTCACCGGAGAATACGGCCGGTATGGCAGCATCTCCCTCACCACGGACAGCGAGAGCTTCACCCCCATTAAAACATTGCTGCGGGAGGTTCTTGGGTCTGCCCGCAGCCGGATGGATTCCAGTGCTGCCGCCTTCCGGTCGGCTTTGGGAAAGCCGTCAGTCTACTGTGACTTTTTAGAGCCCCTGCCGGTGTCCTATCTGGCGGACCTCATGGGTATCACCGCAGAAAGTGAGCTTTCCGTCCGCGCTCTGGCCGCAGCGGAGCAGAACGGTCAGGTGGTCCTGCTGCTGTGGGACGGCGGATCCCGCTATTACCAGTGCGTCACTGCCGTGCAGCCCTCTACCCTGACGGAGGTACTGGATCACTTTGAGCTAGGCGTTACCGCCTTTGCTTTTGAGGATCTCAGCGGATACGGCCAGCATCTGGCCCCTCTCTCCCTGTTTCCGGACCCTCTTCCTGAGCTGCCCCAACTGACGATGACGGAAAGCACCGTTTCCACAGAGACGCTGCTCTCCGTTCTGGGCTTCAACCCCCACACCAATTCCCGCTACACCGACGCCGGCGGCGCGGAGGTAGTGGTGGAGGGAGACCGGGTCATCCGCATCAGTGGCAGCGGCACCTTCTCCTACACCAGCGGCGGTGAAACGGTCCTCTCCGTAGAAAGTGCCGGGGGCCTTCCCACGCCTCGGGAAGCCGTCTCCGGTGTTCTGGAGCTACTGGATCAGTTGATCCCGGAGGGCGATGCCCGGCTGTATCTGCTGGAGTGGCAGCAGTCAGAAACCGAGACTTTCTTAACCTTCGGCTACCAGTCCGGCGGCGTTCCCATCCGCTTCGCGGACGGCTCCGCTGCCGCTGAGGTGACGCTTTCCGGCAATACGATCTCCGCTCTGTCCCTGCGTCCCCGGCAATACAGCGCCGCCAGCTCCGCCTCGCCTCTGCTGCCGCTGCGGCAGGCTATGTCCATCGCCGGGAGGACAGAGGGGGCCGAGCTTTCCATCGGCTATGCCGATACCGGCGTCTATCCGCTCTCTGCCGTCTGGCTGACGGATTGACATCACACTTTCTGAAAGGAGTTGAGCGGCTACGGAACGCTATCGCCTGAAAAACATCATCATTCTGATCCTGGCGCTGCTCAACGCCTTTTTACTGACGTCTCTGGCCATTCGGGGCAACGAGGAGCGGGTGGCCCGCCGCACCCAGCAGCAGGAACTGGTCTCTCTGTTCGCGGCGGACGGCATGACGCTGGACCCCGCTCTGATCCCCACGGACACCGCCGTTTCCACCTATGCGTTGATCCGGGATGAGACAGCGGAGCGAAAGGCCGCCGCCTTCCTCCTGGGGGATAATCTGGAGCGCACCACTCAGGGCGGCGGCATTTACACCTACACCAGCCAGCAGGGCGCCGCTGCCTTCCGGGACACCGGCAGCTTTGACGCCGCCGGTTCTCTGTCACAGGAGAACGCGGAAGCATTTTGTCGGGATTTCTGCAAGGCGTTTTCCTACGATACGCCGATATTTACACTGGATGAAACGGGCAGCGGCACTGCAACGGCTGTCCGCCTGTGGAACGGTACGCCGGTGTTCAACGCCGCCGTCACCTTTACCATCGATCAGGGCCGCGTCCTGTCCGCCAGCGGCGCTCTGCTGCCGGAGACCGGCGCGGAGACCTCCTCCGGGCAGAAGCCCCTCTCCGCCTTCGCCGCCCTGACTGCCTTTCAGCAGATGCGCCACGCCTCCAGCTCCGTGGTGTCCTCCATCACAGAGGTCAGCCTCTGCTACGAACTGCAAAGCACCACCGCCGCCCCCATGGCGCTGGTCCCCTCCTGGCGGATCGTCACGGATACGGCAACTTTTTATGTAAACTGCATTTCCGGTACCGTCCGCCGGGCATAAAATTGTTTGAATTTCATATTTTGTCAGGAATCGTTTGCTTTTTCAGGCAAAGTATGCTATACTGACGCCGATCATAATGAGTGGTACTGTCCACTTTTTTCTCAGGGTGCATGAAGTGCCAGCCCGACGGACAAACTAATCCCGGCGCAAGGCTTTCTCCCCGCAAAAGAATACCTGAAACGAGGTCAGAACGTTGACAAAATACATCGTACACGGAGGCAAGCCTCTGTTCGGCGAGGTGGAGATCAGCGGTGCGAAGAACGCCGCCGTTGCCATTATTCCCGCCGCCATTCTGGTGGACGGCGTCTGCCGCATTGAAAACATCCCCCAGATCTCCGACGTTACCGCGATTTTGAAGATTTTGGAGCAGCTTGGCGCGTCCATCCGCTCCATCAACCGCCACACGGTGGAGATCGACAGCCGTCACATCCACACCACTAGGACCTCTTATGAGCTTTCCCGGAAGCTCCGGGCTTCCTACTATCTCATCGGCGCTCTGCTGGGCCGTTTCGGCCGGGCAGAGGTTGCCATGCCCGGCGGCTGCAATTTCGGTGGCGTCCGCCCCATCGACCAGCATGTAAAGGGCTTTTCCGCTTTGGGTGCCGGTGTCACCACGGAGGGCGGCTATATCAACGCCATCGTGGAGTCTGGCCGTCTCACCGGGGCCAACATCTACCTGGACGTGGTGTCCGTAGGCGCTACCATGAACATCATGATGGCCGCTGTTCTGGCCCAGGGGGACACGGTGATCGAAAATTGCGCCAAGGAACCTCACATCGTGGATCTGGCCAACTTTCTGAACTCCATGGGCGCCGACATCCGGGGCGCCGGTACGGATACCATCAAGATCCGGGGCGTGGAGCGGCTGTCCGGCGGCTCTTATGCCATCATTCCCGATCAGATCGAAGCCGGTACCTATATGGCTGCCGTGGCCGCCACCGGCGGTCAGATCCTGGTGAAAAACATCATTCCCAAGCACATGGACTGCATCACCGCCAAGCTCCAGGAGTGCGGTGTAGAGGTGGAGGAGCAGGATGATACCCTGCTGGTACGCCGTACCGCCCGCCTGAAAAAGGCCAACGTCAAAACCCTGCCCTATCCCGGCTTTCCTACGGATATGCAGCCCCAGATGACCACCGTCCTCACCCTTGCTCAAGGGACCAGTCTAGTGACCGAGGGTGTCTGGAGCAGCCGCTACCGCTATGTGGATGAACTCAAGCGCATGGGCGCCCGTATTCAGGTGGATGACAAGACCGCCGTGGTAGAGGGCGTGGAAAAGCTCACCGGTGCACCGATCCAAGCTTACGATCTGCGGGCCGGTGCCGCTCTGGTCATCGCCGCTTTGGCGGCAGAGGGCGAGAGCGAGATCTCCAACGTGCAGTATATCGAGCGGGGCTATGAGGACATCATCGGCAAGCTCCGGGCTCTGGGCGCGGACATCCGCGCCGTGGAGGAGCCGGACGAGGATGCCCTTTCCACTGCGCAAATCAGCTGAACTTCACGTCCGTCAGGGAGTGTGTCGGCCTTGACCGGCCCGTTCCCCGGCGGACGTTTTTCAAAAGAGAGGTATTTTCTTGACCACCGTACATACGCTTGCCAGCGGCTCCTCCGGAAACGCCGCTGTGCTCTCCTGCGGAGACACCCATCTGCTGATCGACGCCGGGATCTCCTGCCGCCGGATCACCGCAGCTCTGAAAGAACTGGGACTGACCCCGGCAGACCTGACGGCTATTCTGATCACCCACACCCATTCCGACCATATCTCCGGGCTGAACACCCTTCTGAAAAAGACAGCCTGCCCGCTTCTTGCCACCCCCCGGACCTGCCGGGAGCTCAGCTGCCGGGTAGAGGGGATCGACCCCCGGCTCATGGGACTGGACAGCCCCATCACCTTGGGAGAGATCGATATGCAGCCCATCCCCACCTCCCATGACGCCCCCGGCTCCTGCGGCTGGCGGCTGGACACAGAGAGCGGCAGTGTGGGTTTTCTCACCGACACCGGCTACGTCACCGACGAGGCGCTGGATCTGCTGCCCGGCGTGGACTTTGTCATTTTAGAGTCCAACCATGATGTAGAGTCTCTTTGCTCCGGCCCCTATCCCTATTACCTGAAGCAGCGTATTTTAGGTTTGCAGGGTCACCTGTGCAACGAGGACGCCGCCCAGTTTGCCGTCACGCTGGCGGAAAACGGCGCCAGTGACATCGTTCTGGCCCACCTGAGCCGTGATAACAACACCCCCGCTATGGCGCTGAACGCCGTAGCCGCCGCGCTGGACGGCGCCGGACTGGCTCCGGAACTGTCCGTAGCGCCCCGGGACACCGTCGGCCCGTGTCACATCGTCAGAAGGAGGGCCGTATGCAAAAGATGACCATTCTCTGCACCGGCAAGCTGAAGGAAAAATTCTATCTGGACGCTGTTGCGGAATACGTCAAGCGGCTGAGCCGGTTCTGTAAATTAGAGATCATCGAGCTGCCGGAGGAACGGCTGCCGGAGGATCCCTCCCCCGCCCAGATCGAGGTGGCCCTCTCCAAGGAGGCCGACGCTGTCCGGGCCAAGCTGCCCAACGGCTGTCTGGTGATCGCCATGTGTGTGGAGGGGCGGGAGCGCTCCAGCGAGGAGCTGGCCCGCTATCTGGCGGACAGCGCCGCCCAAGGCGCCAGCCACATCGTCTTTCTCATCGGCAGCTCCTTCGGAATGCACGAATCCTTGAAGCGGCAAGCCGCTCTGCGGCTGTCCATGTCCCCCATGACCTTTCCCCACCACCTGCTGCGGGTGATGCTTTTGGAACAGATCTACCGGGCCTACCAGATCAATGCCGGAAGCAGATACCATAAGTAAAATTTCAAGCGGACACACAGAACACTGTTGATATGATATAAGGAGGTACTTGCAAATGGATTTCATGCAGGAATACGAGAAGTGGCTCCACAGCCCCGCCCTCTCTCAGGAGGAACACGCCGAGCTGGAGTCTATTAAGGACGATCCCAAGGAGATCGAAAGCCGATTCTTCGGCCCGCTGGAGTTCGGCACCGCCGGTCTCCGGGGCACTATGTACACCGGCTTACATAACATGAACATCCATGTGATCCGCTGGGCCACCCAGGGCTTTGCCGACGTCATCGCCGCCGAGGGCGAGGAGGGCAAGCACCGGGGCGTGGCTATCTGCATGGACTGCCGCAATCACTCTATGGAGTTCGCCCAGGCCGCCGCCGAGGTCTGCGCCGCCAATGGCATCCACGTCCGCATTTTCGACTCTCTGCGGCCCACCCCGGAACTGAGCTTCGCCGTCCGGGAATACGGCTGTCAGGCAGGCATCAATGTCACCGCCAGCCACAACCCCAAGGAGTACAACGGCTACAAGGTCTACTGGTCCGACGGCGCGCAGCTTCCCCCCCACCACGCCGACGCCATCGCCAAGCGGTTGGAGGAGATTGACATTTTTGACGGTGTGAAGCGGATGAACTTTGATGACGCCGTAAAGAGCGGCCTCATTGAGACCATGGGTGACGAAACGGACCGGAAGTTCATGGCCAATGTCACCGCCATGATCAACGACCGTGAGACCGTTGCCAAAGTAGCGGACACCTTCAAGCTGGTCTACACGCCCTTCCACGGCTGCGGCTACAAGCTGGTGCCGGAGGCGCTCACCGCGCTGGGCATCAAGCACCTGATTCCCGTGCCGGAGCAGATGGTCATCGACGGCAATTTCCCCACGGTGGTCTCTCCCAACCCGGAAAACCCGGAGGGGTTCTATCTGGCCATCGATCTGGCCAAAAAGAATGACGTGGACTTCATCCTGGGCACCGACCCGGACAGCGACCGGGTCGGCATCATGGTGCGGAACCATGAGGGCGAGTTCCAGCCCGTCACCGGCAACCAGACCGGCGTGCTGCTGCTGGATTATCTGATCGGCGCCATGAAGCGCTCCGGGAAGATGCCCGCCAACCCCGTGGCCCTCAAAACCATCGTCACCACGGAAATGGCCCGGAAGGTGGCGGAGAGCAACGGCGTAAAGTGCTTCGATACCTTCACCGGCTTCAAGTTCATGGCGGAAAAAAAGAACGCCTTGGAGGAGTCCGGCGAGGGTAAGGTCATCTTCTCCTATGAGGAATCCTATGGCTATATGCTGGGTGATTACGTCCGGGATAAGGACGCCGTCACTGCCTCCATGCTGCTGACGGAGATGGCCGCGTGGTATGACGCTCAGGGCATGACCCTCTTTGACGCACTGAATGCCCTGTATGAAAAGTACGGCTGGTACGCAGAAAAGACCCACAATCTGGTGATGCCCGGTCTGGACGGCCTCCGGGACATGGCAAAACTGATGAAGAACCTCCGGGAAAATCCCCCTGCGGAGGTCAGCGGTGTCAAGGTCATTGTCCGGAAGGATTATACCGACGGCAGCGTGATCGACTGCGTCACCGGCGCTAAGAGCCGCATGGAGCTGTCCGGCTCCAACGTGCTGCGGTATGAGTTGGAAGACGGCACCGTCATTCTGGTGCGTCCCTCCGGCACGGAGCCGAAGATCAAGGTCTACATCCTGACTCAGGGAGCCGATGCTGCCGCGTCCAACGCCAATCTGGAAAAGTACGGCCGGTGGGTGGCCGCTCTGAAGCCTTGATCAATTACACAAACTTAATTAAGCCGGTGCCCGGAAACATAGTTTCCGGGCACTTTTTTGCGTTTTTCGTTTTTTCTCTCTAATTCACTGGGATTTTCTCATTTTTGAAGCTATATTTATATTTTTCGAAGTCTTTGAGATCGGTTCTCAAACCGATGCAGTTTCCGCGTATAGAAAAGCGCCCGCCTTTTGGCGGACGCTTTTTCGGTTTGCGGTTTTGCGATCAGACGTTGGCGTTTTCCCGTTCCTCCGCTTGTTCGGTTTCCGGCTTTTCGACGGACGTCACAGGTCCCTCGGCAGGCGCTTCCGGCAGCGCCGCTTTTTCTTTGCGGGCAGGCAGCTTTTCAGAAGCTGCTTTCAAAGCCTTGGCGGCTTTGGACTCCTTCTTAGGCTGCTCGGTCCGCCAGTGGAGGGTAGTCTTATTGAACATCGGCTCGCAGACATACAGCACGGCAGGCATCACGAACAGGCAGATGCAGGCGGAGATCAGAGCACCCCGGGCCAGCATGATGCAGATGGCACCGATGAGGTCGATCGAGGACACAAAAGACACACCCAGGGTGGCGCAGAACATCACCAGCGCGCTGGTGATGATGGAAGCGTCCGCCGAATCCGCTGCGATGCGGATAGCCTCCTTCCGATTCTTGCCGCTTTGCAGTTCTTCCTGGAACCGAGAGGTCATCAAAATGGCGTAGTCCACCGTAGCGCCCAGTTGCACGCAGCTGATGATGGTAGGTGCGATGAAAGGCGTGGAAGCGCCGGAGAAGTAGGAGAAACCCTGATTCAGGAAGATCGCCAGCTCAATGGTGGCCACCAGCACCGCCGGAACGGTGATGGACTTGAACGCCCACGCCACGATGATGAAAATACAGGCAATGGACAGGTAGTTTGCCACCACGAAGTCCACGGCGGTGGTGTCGATCAGATCCCGGTACATGGCACCCTCGCCGGTGATCATGGCGTTTTCATCATACTGCTTCAAAATGGCGGTCATCTCGTCCAGCTGGGCCGACACTGCGTCGGTGGCCGGAGAATAGCTGGAGTTCACCATCATCAGCTGGTAGCCCCCCTGCTTGAGCATATCCTTCACTGCGTCGGGGATGAAGAAGTCGGGGATGCCGGTACCCAGCATCTTATGGTAGGACACCACGGAGGTAACGCCCTTGACCTCCTCCATGCGGTTTTCGATGTCGCTCATCTCCGCCGGATTCAAATCGTCCCGCAGGACGATGAAGTGAGAGGTAGCCATATCGAAGTCGTTTTTCAGCTTTTCGTTGGAGACGATGGAGGGCAGGTCCCGGGGGAGGGACTCGTCCAGCTTGTAGTAGATTCCGGCGTGGGACTGGGCGTAGTAGGCCGGGATGAACAGGAGCACAAAAATCACCATAATGACCTTGTTATGCCGCAGGATAAAGCTGTTCACCTTGTCAAAGCTGGGCATCAGGCTTTTGTGCTTGTGCTTGGTGATCTGCTTATCGAAAATCAGCACCAGAGAGGGCAGCACCAGAATAACGGTAGCCACGCCCAGCACAACGCCCTTGGCCATGACGATGCCGATATCCCGGCCCAGCGTCAGCCGCATGACGCACAGGGCCAGAAAGCCCGCTACCGTGGTGAGGCTGGAGGAGGACAGAGAGCGGAAGGCAGCAACCACCGCCTGCGCCATGGCGTCCCGCTCGTCATCGTAGTTGGGGCGCTCCTCCTCATACCGGTGGTAGAGGAAGATGGAATAGTCCATGGTAACGCCCAGCTGCAAAACCGCGGCGATAGCCTTGGTGATGTAGGAAATCTCCCCCAGGAATATGTTGGTGCCCATATTGTAGATGACGGCCAGGCCGATGCTGGTGAGGAAGATAAACGGCAGCACCGTGGATTCCAGCGTCAGCATCATGGCGCACAGGGCCAGAATCACCGCCAGCCCCACGAAGATGGGCAGCTCGCTGTCCATCAGGTCGCGGGTGTCCTTGATGACCACGGAGAAGCCCGCCAGGAAGCACTTTTCATTACAGGCCCGCCGGACCTGCTCGATGGCCTCCATGGTCTCGTCCGAGGCGCCGGGGTGGCTGTACTGAATGATCATCATGGTAGCGTCTCCGGCGAAGAACATATCCCGGAAGTTGGCGGGGATCATGTCCGTGGGGATCTGGATGCCCATAAGGTTGCTGATCCAGATGGCGTTGGAAACTCCGTCAATGGCCTTGATATCATTGAGCAGGCTGTTGGTATAGCCTGCGGGCATACTCTCCACCACCAGCATGCTGGTGGCCGCCATTTTAAAGGGCTCCTCCAGCAGCTTTTCGCCATGAGAGGATTCCAGGTCCTCCGGCAGGTAGGACAGAATGTCGTAGTTGATGCGGGTGGAAATATAGCCGATGGCGGCGGGAATCAGCATCAGTACCGCCATCATGGCCACCAGCTTCGGCTTGCGGGTCAACCATTTTGCGATTTTTTCCAGCATGGCCGATCAATCCTTTCCGCCGAACAGGCCGGTAATGGCCGCCCAGAAGTCCTTGAACATCTGCGCGACACGCCCCCAGAAGGTAGTCTGCACCTCCGCAGCGGCCTCAGCCTCCGTTTCATCCTCGTCCGGCATGGTGATCTCCTGAGTGCGGATCAAGATCTGAATGCTCTCAGGAGAGGGGTTGCGGCTGTCGGTGAGAGACACGGTCTCGGCGGTGGCATTCATCAGCAGGAGGTTGTTCACGTCGCCGGTATACTCATCCCAGGTGTCCTCGATGATGTCGCAGATGCTGGACTTGGCGTCCTTGATCTGTCCGGCGGTGCCCATGGTCTTGGCAGTGCTCCGCAGGACGGCCGCCAGACCCTCCAGAGTCTGCTTGGTGCCGTCATCCAGCGTAGCGCCGGTGGATTTCATCAGGGCTTCCGTGTCGCTGATGAGGCCCTGCGTATCCCGGATGGTCTTGATGGCACTGGTGCTGAGGCTGCTGACGGTTTTTAGAGTATCCTGCAAAACCGGCTCGTAATCATCCAGAATGTCCTGCAGATCCCCCACATCATCCAAGATATCCCGGAGGTCCGCAGAGGAATGACGGATAGCGGCGGACAGGTCCTCGGCACTGTTGAGCAGAGAGGACAGATTTTCGATCCGGCCGCACAGAGCGCTGAGGTCGCTGATCACCTGACTGGTGGGATCCTTCAATCTATTCATCACACCTGCCAGTGACTTCTGAAGCTTGGCGATCTCCGCCATGGCGCTGTCCAGACCGCCGGAGATCAGGTCCACCACCGCACCGCCGACACTCTCACTGGGGGGCCGCGGCGCATCCGGTTCCGTTTCAGTTCCCGGGTTTTCAGGGTCAGGCGGATTTGGGGCGTCTGTGGAATCCTTTTGGGATCCGCCGCCGTTGTTCTCTCCGTTGTTCTCACCGCTGCCGGTATTTTCAGAACCGTTTTCATCTGTGTTGGAGGAATCAGGCGGATTCTGTGCGCCGCTGCTTACTTGGTCACCAGTTCCGCTTCCGGCGTCCGTGGAAGAGCCTTCCACAGTTCCGCCCGTGCTTTCAGAACCGCTGCCGCCGGGTGTCTTTTCGGACGAACTGTCGGAATGATCGCCGGAAGGTGCACTGTCTCCGCCGGAGGTGTCCTTCTCAGGACTGTCCTCGGAATCGTTGTGCAGCAGCTCACCGGAAAGGGTTCCGCCGCTGGCGGGAGTATCGCCGCCTTTCACCTTGCCGCTGGCATACACCAGCCACAGATCGTTCATCTGCTTGGCTGTGGCGGCACTCTGTCCCAGGACTTGCTGGCAGAACTGCTGGAAGGTCATCTGAGACTTTGCCTGATAAGCGGTTTCCAGCCGGTTCGCGCCGGAGGCCTCTAAGCCTGTCTCATACTGCTGTATCCCCGCTTTTATCTTGGCGATGTTTTCGTCACATTCGGCAATTCCAGCCTGAAGCCGTTTGGCTTCTGGGCTATTCAGTTCCGGATCTTTCTGCTGGGTCTGTTCCAACTGCTCTTGCAGTTGCTGACGCGTTGCCTCAACCTGTGCAAGCGTTGTTTTCAGATTGCTGAGTTCCTGACGGGTTGCCATGATCTTCCGCACTGTCGCGGCTGCCTCCGCCGTATCCGTGCCCTTCAGTTCCAACAGATCCTGATAGAAGGTCTTGCGGTCTTTTTCTACATAGGCGCTATGCGCTTCCTTTACTTGATTGACAGTAGTGGATCCGACGTTCTGGTTCTTGTCGATGGTTTCATCGAGTTTGCCGGAGGTGTCCTTTACGGTGCCGCCCAGAGCCTCCTGCAGCGCCTTCAGGCTTTTGCGTAGGCTGCCCAGCGCACTGAACACCTTGCGCACATCGCCGGTGCCGTCTTCCAGATCTCTCAGGGCACTCTCCACATCCTTCAGATCACCCTTCAGGTCGGAGACTGTGTTGGTCATGCTGCGCAGGGTGGACTTGGAATCAGAAATGGTTTTGCTCAGGGTCTCGATCTGCCCCTCCACCGGCTCCAGCACATCCGCCAGATTGGAGAGATCCTCCCGCAGAGCGTCCGTTCCGGAATAGATCACGCCCTTGCCGTCGGAGAAAATGCCCCGGGCCTTATTCAGCTGCTCCAGACCGTTGGCAGAGGCGTTCAGGCTGCCGATCATGGCCGTCATGGCGTCCAGCAGGGAATCAATGCTGCCGGAGAGCTTGTTATAATTGTCCTCCAGATCGTCCTTCCGTTCAGACAGCTTGGCGATCTCCTCCAGTTGGCTCAGAGTAGCCGGCACCATCAGGAAGGTCATGCCGCCAAAGGCGAAGTCCTCGCTGCCTACCCGGATTGTATAGTGGCATTCCTCACCGGGCAAACCGAGGAACAGCACCGCCCGCAGGTTGCCGATCAGCTGCACCTGGGCACCGGGGGCTTCCAGAGACAGGATGTCATCCTGATTGAAGATCGCCATGGCTTCCAGGGTGTAGTTGTTCCGGGCGTACTCGCTGGCCCGTTCATTGGGCACGATGTCCAGACGGATCTCCACCACGCCGGCCTGTCCCGCCAAATCCTCTGCCTTGGTAGGCACACCGTTGAGGGTATAGCTCATGGAGATCGTCCAAGGAAGCTGCTGGAAGGGCTTTGTGGTTTTGCCCTCAAAGTAGAAGGTCCCGGGCAGGGCCTTTTCGTCCAGCCGGAAGGTGGTCATGCCGCCGTTCCGGGCAGGCATCGTGCCGTCGGTCAGGTTGATGATCTCATCGTAATCGCCGTAGTCCGTCAAGGTAGCGATGCCGTTGGTGCGGTAGCTCTTCACCACACTGCCGTCGGTGAGATTGCCGTAGTAGTCCGTCATGGCGTAGTAGGCCTCGTCATAGGTGGCGGTCACACCGTCCCCGATGGCGGCCGCCGGGATGGAGCCCAGCACCATCAGGGCGGACAGTGCGCAGCTTCCCACACGCAGAAGCTGTCTTTTCGCGGTTTTTACTGGATTTCGCATCTTATTTTCTTCCTTCTATTTAAATTTTGCAGAATACAGGTCAAAACTGTGCTGGGAAACGCAGATCCGTCCGTTCCCACGGCATCCCCCGGCCGTTTTCTCCGAAGGGGCCATAAGCGGCCAGCGCACGGTAAATGGGGCGGGTCAGCCCAAACCGGCGGATCACCACGCCGGGCCGCATATCCACATGGTCCTCCAGCCAGATTGCCAGCGTCTCATCGCGGATCATACCTGTGCCGAAGGTGTTCACCGACACGCTGACGGGGTCCGCAAGGCCGATGGCGTAGGCCAGCTGCACCTCGCAACGATCCGCCAAGCCTGCCGCCACCACGTTTTTCGCCAGATACCGGGCCAGATAAGCCCCAGTGCGGTCCATTTTTGTGGGGTCCTTTCCTACCAGAGAACCACCCCCATGGTGGGCTGCGCCGCCATAAGCGTCCGACACGGCTTTCCGCCCGGTGAGGCCGGCGTCCCCGGCGGGGCCGCCGATGACGAACCGTCCGGTTGGATTGATATAAAGCAGAGGCTCCTCGTCCGTCAGCGCCGGGGGCAGCACCGGCAGGATCACCTCCCGCCGCAGCGCCTCCCGCAAGGCATCCGTGCGAACGTTGGGCGTATGCTGGGCAGAAAGGACCACTGTGGTGATCCGGGCGGGCCGTCCGTCCTCATAGGCCACGCTGACCTGAGCTTTGCCGTCCGGCAGCAGCCAGGGCATCCCGCCGGAGCGCCGCATATGATCCAGCCGCTTCACCAGCGCCCCTGCCAAGGTGACCGGCAAGGGCATCAGTTCCGGGGTCTCCCGGCAGGCGTAGCCGGTCATGATCCCCTGATCCCCGGCGCCGGTATCCTCCGCCGAACGGTGGCTGACGCCCTGAGCGATATCCGGTGACTGCGGATGAAAGAGGATCTGAATGTCACAGTGATCCGCATCCAAGCCCAGTCCGGGGCGGTCATAGCCGATGTCCCGCAGTACCTCCCGGGCCACAGCCTCGTAATCCGGTTCCTGCCGGGCGCTGATCTCTCCGAACAAAAGCAGATGGTTTTCCCACACAGCCGCCTCGCAGGCAGCTCTTGCCTCCGGGTCCTCCGTCAGCAAGGCATCCAGTACCCCATCGGCCACCTGATCGCACAGCTTATCCGGGTGACCTCTGGTCACAGCTTCCGATGTCAGAACCTGCCTCATATTGCACCTCTTCTCCCTCAAAGCGCCCAATGCGCCCTTTTTCTCCATACTGAAAGTGTAACATGTTTCCTCCGGCGCCACTATGGGCATATCTGCCGCCTGTGCCTAATGGTATGGGAAAATGCCCCGCAAAAGTTCAGGCAAAATTGCCTCCGTGCCTAAAGCCTTAAAGATTTCGTTAAAAACTCGCACTTGAGACTGGTCCGGTTTCCGTGTATAATGGATATGAAAAAGGAAATTTGTTTCAAAAGGAGCGGGCTATGGCGCAACAGACAAAAAATGCCATCCGGCGGGCCTTTATCCAACTGCTGAACGAACGCCCTCTGGATAAAATTTCCATCAAAGACATTGCGGAAACGGGCGCTGTGAACCGCAACACCTTCTATTACTATTATGCGGATATCTACGCACTGGTAGAGGACATTCTTCAGCTGGAAATTCAGGATTTCCAGTCCAAGCTGCGCCGGTATGACAGCTGGCAGGAAGCATTCCGGGACGCTACGGCCTTTGCCTCTCAGAACAAGCGGGCCGTGTATCATCTCTACAATTCGGGCAATCAGGAAACGCTTCGGCGCTACTACCATAAAGTGACATTAGCTGCCATGACCTCCTATATCCGGGATCAGGCTGAGGGCCTCCCGGCGGATGACGAGGATATCCGTGTCCTGTCGGAATTCTATGCCGCCGCTCTGTCCGGGCTGACCGCCCTGTGGCTGCAAAACGGCATGAAATATGACACCGATGCCTACATTGACCATCTGGGGCACTTGCTGGACGGCAATATCCGCCGTGCTCTGGAACGGAGCTGCCAGGATTCCGGCCAAGCATAAAAGCATCCACCCGTCAATGACGGGTGGATGCTTTTTATGTCTGAAGCCGGTTGCTTTTTCCGCTGTCGGCATAAGCGGACGTTCCGCTTGGAACATCTGCGGTTGTTTATCCCTTCTTCCCGGCGGATCTCTCCGCCTTTTTCCCGTTCCGCAGAAGGCTCTTCTCCGTTTCTTCCTGAATGCCCTCCAGCGTCATCCGCAGGTTGCTCATAAAGAGGATGCTCATAAATTTCAGCAGGGCCTCCCGGGTCTCCTTGTCCAGATCCTTCAAGGCCCGGACCATAGGCCGCACCGCTTTGAAGCTGTCCGCCTTCAGGTCCGTCAGGGTCTGGGCACCGGAGGCCTCCAGCACCTGAAAGGCGCTGTCCACAAATTTTTCCCTCTGCTCAACGGTCAGCCCCTGGACCCAGCCCCGCAGCTCCTGATCCGTCAGGCGGGCCTGCCGGGTGACACTGTGAAGCCGGACAAATCGGTTCCCCAGCACCGCCCAGGAAAAGCCGTCATGCTGCATGAGGCCCTGCTGGCTGCTGTCTACCACGGTGTAGTCCTCCTCGTGCTCCAGCAGCATCCCTACCACGGAGGATTTCGGCACAATGGTGTGGATACGCTCCGCCAGCCGGATATGCCGGGGCTGAGACAGAATATCGTCATGAAAGCCGGGGCCGTCATTGGACCAGACGGCGGCGATCCGCCGCTGCACCGCCGTGGGACAGAACACCCCCGCCCACACTGCCAGATTGCCGCCCTTGGAATGACCGCCCAGCCGCAGCTTGATCCGGGGGTACTGATGGGCCATGGCCTCCGTGTATGCCACTGCCATTTTCTGAGCAGGGACCTCCCGCATACAACTCAGATAGAAATCCTCTTTCCACCCTGCCAGCGTATCGTCGGTGCCTCGGAAGGAGAGGTAGACGGTGCCATCCCCGCACTCTGCCGCCAGCGCCGCGAACTGCTCCGCCTTCACCGTGTCCAGATGGTCCACAAAGCCGTTGAGCTTCATGTCCCGGAACCGGGGCGAGGCTGCCGTCCGGCGCAGCAGCTCTGGGATCTGATTGGGCACCAGAACGCCCATGTCGATGGGCCGGCCTTCCGTTTTGGCAAAATACGCCTCCGCCGCCTTCCACAGGGGCACGGCCCTCCCCTCGCCGGGGCCGGGGACGATGCCACCGAAGTCCACGAAGGACAGCTCCGCCAAGATCAGGTTATCCACTTCGTTAAACGGATCCTGCGCCAGCGTCAGATCCCCCCGCCAGTCCAGATAATCCAGAATATTCGCCATAGCCGTCCCCCCGTTTTCGTTTTGATGAGGGTATTATATCCGCTTGCACTGCGACTTACAAGGTGATATTTGTAAACTTCGCTCAGCATGTCGAAAAAGTCTTTTCGCCCCGCTGAGCAAGTTTTCAGAATCTCATAAAAGTTCTGAAAACTTAGGATTTTAATAGCGCAGGACACCCTTCTTGGGTTTCCCGCGCACACCCTTCCTTACCGCCGCAGAGAATTTACCACTTTATTGACAGTCTCAACTTTGTTCTAAGGCCCGCCGCCCCCTCATAGGATGGAGCATCACAACCGAGAGGTGGACGAGATGACAAATCAAACCCGAAACGAAGTGCTTTTGGAGGGGATCCCCGTAGGTGCTCCGGAGCCATCCCATGAAAATCACGGCCAGCTTTTTTACCGTCAAATCCTGGAGGTCCCCCGGCTGTCCGGCACGGCGGACCGTCTGCCCCTGCTGGTGCGGCAGACACAGCTGCCGCTGCTGAAAGAGGGCGTTCCCCTCCGGGTAGAGGGACAGCTCCGCTCCTTTAACAACCGGTCCGGCCCCGGACGGCGTCTCGTGCTGACGGTGTACGCCCGGTCCCTTCAGCCGGGGCTGGGAGAGCCGGTCAACCGCATCCTGCTGGCCGGGACATTGTGCAAGCCGCCTATCTACCGGCGGACGCCGCTGGGCCGCAGCATCAGCGATCTGATCTTAGCCGTGCCCCGGAGCTACGGCCGGGCGGATTACCTGCCGGTGATCGCGTGGGGACAGGTGGCGTCACAGGTGTGTACCTTGGAGGCGGGAGCGCCCTTATCCCTTGAGGGTCGGGTCCAGAGCCGGGTGTATCGAAAGGTGACGGAAACCGGCCCGGAGGAGCGGACAGCTTACGAGGTATCCGTCATGCGGCTGCTGTCCCCGGAGGACGAACCATAAAAAACAGACGCCGCTTCTGCATGAAGCGGCGTCTGTTTTTCGCTGTTTTCTCAGTCGTTGGTGTAGTTGTCGAAATAGCCCTGAATGTAGACGATGGGGGTACCCTTGTCGCCGGAGCCGGAGGTCAGGTCGCACAGGGAACCGATCAGATCCGTCAGGCGGCGGGGGGTAGTGCCCTCGGAGACCATGTTGCCCACCAGAGAGCTGCCGTCCTTAGCGGCGATGCGGCCCTTGATGGCCTGCCGCAGCTCCTCGCCGTCCAGACCGGCGAAATCGTTGTCCGCCAGGTACTTCAGCTTCAGTTCGTTGGGCGTACCCTCCAGACCGGCGGTGTAGGCGGGGGACACCACGGGGTCTGCCAGCTCCCAGATCTTACCAACGGGATCCTTGAAGGCGCCGTCGCCGTAGACCATAACCTCCACATGCTTGCCGGTGGCGTCATACAGCTTCTTCTGAATGGCCTCCACCATGCTCTGGCAGTCGCGGGGGAACAGCTTCACCGTATCCTCGGTGGCCTTGTTGGTGCCCAGCAGGCCGTAGTTCTCGTTATAGCCGCTGCCGTTGACAGGGGCGGTGAGGATCTCGTCCAGAGAGAACACCTTTTCCGCACCGGCGGCGATCAGGCGGCGCTTGGTGCGCTTGCGGGTGTGGATGTCGCAGTTGATGACATTCTTGGTATAGGGCAGGATGGCCTTGGCGTCATTGGCGAAGATGACCTCCGTCTCCGCGCCGCAGTCCCGGATCAGGTCCATGTAGTAGGCCACATAGTCCACGCCAGTGAAGGGGTGCACGGTGTAGCCGAACAGCTCCCGGTATTTTTCCAGGGTCAGCACGTCCCGGTAGGGGTCCACGCCCTTTTCGTCCATCACATCCGGGTCGATCAGGTGGTTGCCCACTTCGTCGGAGGGATAGCTCAGCATGAGGACGATCTTCTTCGCACCCTTGGCAATGCCCCGCAGGCAGACGGCGAAACGGTTGCGGCTGAGGATGGGGAAAATAACGCCCACCGTTTCACCGCCCAGCTTTTCCTTCACGTCGGCGGCAATATCGTCCACGGAAGCGTAGTTGCCCTGAGCACGGGCCACGATGGCCTCGGTCATAGCCACTACGTCCCGATCCCGGATGGCAAAGCCATCCTCCGGCTGGGCGGCAGCCTCCAAAACGGACTTGGTGACGATCTCCACCAGATCGTCGCCGCTGCGGATAATAGGCGCCCGGACGCCCCGGGAAACAGTACCGACCATACGGCTCATAAATAACTCCAATCCGCCGCCATATGGCGGCACACATGATTTTAGCTTCAAGCACAGGGCCTTTTGCCCCAGCTTATTCATTTTAACAGATAGGTTGACCTTTGTAAAATTAAAAAATGCACTTTCAGATATCAATTCTGCTTATATTTTTACCTATCGTATCTGTTGGTTTTATGATTCGCTATCCAAAAACACGGTTCGGCCGTCAATCCGGTCGCCCTCTACCGTTAATATACCGTAGGTAGGCCGCAGGCCCTTGCCCACAGTTCCCGGATTCAGGAACAGCGTTCTGCCCCGCTTGTCCACCAAAGGCTTGTGGGTATGGCCAAACAGAAAGGCATCTAAATGGTCCTGCTCTGCCTTCAAGCCCGCTGTCAGCAGGGAGGTTTTCACGCCGCAGGTGTGGCCGTGGCAGATCAACACACGGCAGTCCTCTAAAAACAGCAGTTTTTCCGCCGGCTCCTCCGGACGGCAGTCACAATTTCCGGGAACGTGCTCCATGGGAATGTCCGGATACCGTTCCGCCAGCCGTTCCGCATCCCGCCAGCAGTCCCCCAGATGGAGGATCATGTCGGGCTTTTCCCGTTCAACCGCCTCCTCCATATTGGATATATTTCCGTGGGAATCCGAAAGCACCAGAATGTTCATGGCAGTCTCCTCTTGTGTGGCATATTCATAGTCAAAAACAGTATACCCTGTTTTTTTCGCCGGTGCAAGGGCCGTTGCGGAACCCGGTGAAGTATGCTATACTGCTGAGGAAAAAATCAGGACGCCGCAGAGCGGGAAAACGAGGTAATCATGGGACATTTCGATCATCTGAACGTGGCCTTTTTCACCAAGGCCTCCATCTACCCCGGCAGCATCGGCACCTTCCGCTACCGTTTTCAGCGGGAGGGCTGGACGGACGGAAAGGGCACTCTCACTGTCTGGGTCTATGAGAACACCAGCTTCGAGCTGGCCAAGGATGTGGAATCCCAGACCTTCCCGTGGACGGAGGAGGGCGTGGAGCAGGTGAAGGCGTGGCTGGAGGAAAAGTTGGCGGAACGGGGCAGCCAGCCCTATTCCATCCCCTACCCCGCCCCCCAAGCGGAATGATATGTACTGGAATGACCTGAACTCCCGGCTAAAGGCGGAATACGGCTGCAAGGTCTACAAGCTGGCCCTGTCCTCCGGGTGTTCCTGCCCCAACCGGGACGGGACGCTGGACACGCGCGGCTGCATTTTCTGCGACGGCGCGGGGGCCTTCGCGGAGGCCGGAGCCATCCCGGATCAGCTGGCCGCCGCCAGACTACGGGTAGCCGCCAAGGCCGGGACCGATGCGAAATACATCGCCTACTTCCAGTCCTTTACCAACACATACGGGGACGCGGATCGCCTGCGGGCCTTGTATCAGGCGGCCATGGCACCGGAGGATGTGGTGATCTTATCTATCGCCACCAGGCCGGACTGTCTGGGGCCGGATATTCTGGGCCTATTGGAGGAGCTGAATCGCATCAAGCCGGTGTGGGTGGAGCTGGGCTTGCAGACGATCCACCCGGAAAGCGCCCGGTATCTCCGCCGGGGCTATGACCTGCCGGTATTCGACCGGGCGGTGAAGGATCTGAAAGCCATCGGCGTGACGGTCATTGTCCATCAGATCTTGGGGCTTCCCGGCGAAACACCGGAAATGATGGCGGAGACCGCCCGCTATATCGGTCAAAGCGGGGCGGAGGGCGTGAAACTCCATCTGCTCCACGTCCTCCGGAACACGGACCTGGCGGCGGAGTGGCAGGCAGGCCGGGTGCAGACGCTGGAATTGGAGGAATATATTTCCATTCTGGAGCTGTGCCTGCGGAATCTTCCGCCGGAGGCAGTCATTCACCGCCTTACCGGGGACGGCGCGAAGCGGGACCTGCTGGCTCCCCTGTGGAGCGGAGATAAAAAGCGGGTACTGAACGCCATTCATCAGGCGTTTCTGAGAGATGATTTGATTCAGGGCAGCGCTCTCTAAGTCAAAACCTCCGGCTAAGCCGGAGGCTTGAGTAAGCCCTATAAGGGCTTTATGCGGACAAAGCCCCTTAAGGGGCCCGAAAAGATTTGCCGATCGCATTGCTTTCTCGGGCTACCCCTTAAGGGGTTTTTGTTATGCCTTGGTATTCTTGCTACCCGTAAACGGGTCTACGAATTCCTTGATGCTTATCTGGTCGGCTATTTGGTCCTCTTGCAGTTGATTTTGGATGTAAGCTTTAATTGCTTTTTTGTTTCGCCCTACTGTATCTACGAAATACCCTCTGGCCCAGAAATGTCTGTTTCCATACTTGTACTTGAGATTTGCATGTCGGTCGAATATCATCAGGCTGCTTTTTCCCTTTAGATACCCCATGATCTGCGATACGCTATACTTTGGAGGGATACTGATTAGCATATGGATATGATCCGGACACGCATTTGCTTCTATAATCTCTACTCCCTTTTGTTGGCATAATTTTCTTATGATTACACCTATGTCCGCTCGAATTTCCCGATAGATTTCCATCCTTCGATACTTAGGCGCAAATACTACATGGTATTGACACCGCCAACTGGTATGTTCTAAACTACTGATATCTGGATTTTTCATGAATCAGTCTCCTTGTTTTTGTGAATTTGGTCGGCAAACCTTTCATTCACTCTAACTTGGAGACTTTTTCTTGTCTACTCCGCCCCTCGCTATAAGCTCTTTTTCTCCCCCGGCATAGCCGGGGGTTGCCTTTGTCAAGACAGTCAACGCAAAAAAGTGCCTGAGATTTGAAATCAAGTTAGAGATTTTTTCAAAAAAAGAAAGGCTAATAGACTAAAAACCGTTGCGCCGCAACGGTTTTTCTTTTTATGCAATCTTTAGTTATTATCCTTGATTATTTCTTGATTTCCCCAAATTAAGGTGTTACAATCAAGTAAAAGATTTACCTTGATTTTTTTACATTACTAATAAGGGGGTCATTCTATGGCAGGGCCAAGGCGCAGAGTGAAAAGGTCAGATAATGACGATATGAACAATCAATCCTTATTAGGGCTATTTAATGAGTTCATAGCAGAGAAAGAGGCCGTAGGCAGAGTAAGTGAAACACTTAAATCTTATAGAATGGCCTTTGAAAGATTTAGTGATTACTTTGGAGAAAGAGCAGATAACAGCGGTGATATTGTTCACTCTATGTTTACTGAATGGATTAACGCCATGAGAGAAGAAGGACTAGCCGCCGCCTCTATCAATCACAATCTATCTTGTATGCGGACTTTCATGTATTGGTGTATGAACAGCGACAAGCGTTACATTCCCTATTTTAAGATAAATCTAATCAGAGTGCAAGAGCAATTACCTAAAGACTATTCCCTAGAAGATGTGAAGAAATTATTAAAGCGGCCAGAGCGCAAGGCAGGCTTTACAGAATGGCGCAGTTGGGCTATCTGTAACTTTGTCATGGGGACAGCCGCCAGAACAGGGACAATGGTAGAAATACAAATGCGTGATATTGACTTGAAGGACGGAAAGGTTAATTACAGACACACCAAAAATAAGCACGTCCAAATAGCTAACTTGCCGCCGCAGTTGATAAGAGCATTAAAAGATTATATCAATACATGGAGAGCAGACACAGAACCAGAGGATTATTTATTCTGTAACTTTAGTAATGAGCAGTTATCTAAAGGTGCATTAAAGGCCGCTTATGCTAAATACGCACATAGTAGAGGGGTGCAACAAACAAATATTCACGGCTTGCGGCACACCTTTGCACGTGAATGGTACTTAAACGGCGGTGACGTAGTACAGCTATCAAAGATACTAGGCCATTCATCCCTTGCTATGAGTGAGCATTACATGAACATTTACGCAGACAGCGCAAGAGATAGATTTAATGAATGCAATCCGCTCGAAAGATTGACAAGAGGAAACGGCAGAAAGGGAGTAAGGCGCAACGACGATTAAGGGGGGCTAATATGTGTGAGTATTACGGCTTGCCGCTTGCGCTGATATTTGAAGAATTGATAGACATGGATAAGCCAGAGGATAAAGCGCAAGAGCAGAGGCCAGCAGAGGCAGAGCAGGAACAGCAGAGCAAGGGGACGGCTAACAGGTAGCCGCCCCCTCTTTGCTTGCGATAGATCTTCAGCCGCCGCCCTTTGCCCTGTATTGCCCTCTACGCCGCTTTCATGCGTCTTGTGGTGCCTGGATACTCCCGCCAGCTTAAACGGCCTCTAGCGGCCTCTACGGGGCTTGTATGGCCTTGTGCGTGTGTTCCGCTCCATCATGGTATTACCGCCGCCGCCAGGGGTTATTATCTGGTACATTCCCGCTCCATCGGCAAGGCTACGGCCACGCAAGAAAAGAGCGAGTGAAGAAGTTTTCTTCACCCGCTCGATACAAGGGTTATTTCATCTTTGCTTTTACCCTTGCCCTAGCCGCCGCAAGTAGGTCTTGCGGTGTTTCTTTCTTCTTCTTCTTTACATTTTTAAGGATTTCAGGATAATATCTTTCACAATACTGTTGCTTGATATAGAAAATATTATTTACTGGTGTCCCCTGCATTTCATCTATCATTTTATCAATTTGCTTTTTGGTGTAAAGCGGCTTGTCTGTATCAATAAGTTGCCCGCTTTCTTTATCCCGTTTCTTTTTAGTCTTGCTTTCAAGTTCCCGCCGCTTTTCTTTTTTCATTTCAGCGGTGATAGGTTCAGTCTGTAAGAGGTCATCCAAATAGGCCATTGCCTCTAATGCTTTTTCGGGGTCATCATCGGCAAGGCTTTCAGCGTGTTGAATAAGCGCCTCACGGGTCAATTCTCTAAAGGTCATTTTATCCCATGATTTTTTTACTTCTTCTTTCTTTTCTTCTGCCATTATTAACGCCCCCTATTAAATAGATTTACTGACACTATCTTATAGCGGTTTTAATTATTTGTCAATAGGAAAGCGGCTAGTATTTGATACTAGCCGCCTTAAATCATTATTCTAATATAATATATGCATTTTCAAGCTGTCTTCCATTTTCATCAAATTGACCGACAACAGAAATGTAATCTCCATTCTTAATTTCCGTTATTCCGCCATCTTCAGCAATATCACAAAATAGAATATAATTAGAGGCATCCAAGACCATTGAATTATCAGTTAATCTAGCCTGTTCTTCTTCTGTATAATATGCTGTTCCATCATGCCATTCAAGCTGTACTTCATTAATATCGCCTCTAATATTAGTAACATAGCCGCTTACGATACAAGTTTGACCCCCATACTGTTCTTTCAAGGTTGCAGAGTTTTCAGCATATTGGATTGCGTACTCTTTGAAATCTACTTCTTGTGCATTTTCTAACATCTCATCTTTGGTCGGAGTACTTGAGCCACAAGCCGCAAGGGACAAGGCAAGAGCCGCCGCCAGTAATAACGCTATCAGTCTTTTCATGTTCACCATTTCCTTTCTTATCTTGTTGTGTCGATCTATTGCCGTTTCTGTACCTGCCTTGAGTGTATCACGATTTAACCTTTTAGTCAATATGATTTAATCTTATACTTGATTTAATGGCGGTTATAATCCCTCTAAAATGAAGTAGAGGTGATTAAATGGACTACACAGCACTAGGAAAGCGTATTAGAGATGAGCGGCTTATGCAAAGATTGACTTTAGAGAAGTTAGCGGAAAGAACAGATAAAAGCATTAACTTTATCGGTCAAATTGAGCGAGGCGAAGGAAAGCCCAGTCTTGAAACGCTTGTTGATATTGCTAATGCACTAGGTGTTACAGTTGATAGCTTATTATCTGATAATCTAAAAGCTAGTGATAACAGTATTGATAAAGAAGTATTATCATTACTTCATAATATGAGTGACAACGGAAAGCGATTTATATTAGATACAGTACAGAGATATTTATACTATCATGGTGAAGAAAGATAGTATTAAAACTAACGATACTGAAAATAGTATTAAAAGTTATTGACAAAGTAGCAGTAAAGCCTTATAATAGTAATATCAAATCTAACGAAGGTCAAATAAGATACTATTAGAGATAGAAAGGGGCTTTACTATGGAATACGGATATGCGAGAATAAGCAGAGAAAAACAGAGCATTGAAAGACAGATTAGAAATATCAAAGCGGCCTTTCCTAATGCTACTATTGTGCAAGAGGTATTCACCAGAACAACGCTAAACCGCAAAGAATGGAATAAGCTATACAATAAAGTAAAGAGCGGCGATACCATCATATTTGACAGTGTTAGCCGCATGAGCGGAAACGCCGATGAAGGTATAGCCGCCTATGAAGATTTATATAATCGTGGCGTGTCCCTCGTATTTCTGAAAGAGCCGCACATAAATACAGATACCTATAAGAAAGCATTAAGCAATCTTATTTCTATGACAAATACAAGCGTTGATTTCATTCTTGAAGGTATCAACAAATATCTAATGGCGCTTGCGAAAGAGCAGATTAGAATAGCTTTTGAGCAGAGCGAAAAAGAGGTAGAGGATTTACACCAGCGCACAAGAGAGGGCATAGAAACAGCCCGCTTGAATGGTAAGCAGATAGGCCAGCGGCAAGGCGCAAAGCTGACAACAAAAAAGAGTGTTGCCGCTAAAGAGGTAATACAGAAACACTCTAGGGACTTCTGCGGGACGCTGGATGATACAGAGGTTATGAAGTTGACAGGGCTTTCCCGCAATACCTACTACAAGTACAAGCGGGAATTGAAAGAGGCAGAATAAGGGCAGACAGCGAGAGCGGCCACACTGGACAGTGTAAGGCCGCTCGATCTATTCAATACCGCCGCCGCCAGCCAGAGCCGCCGCCTATGCCGTTTTCGCCCGTGTCCACCGTCTTTCCCATGCGAGAGGGAAAACGCCCAAATAAAGCCGCCAGAGGCCGCACAAGGGGCAGTTATCCCGATACCATCCCCCCGCCCTGCCCTATGGGGGATAGGCCGTTACAGAGCGGCTAGAGTTCCTAGAGGGGCTTGTATTGAACGGACAAGGCCAGAGCAGAGGCGGCAAGCGAGAAACAGCACAGATATACACTAGCGGCAACACTAGAGCGGTTAGTTTGCCATAAAAAAATTTTTGTGGTATAATATAAGTAGATAAGAAGGATAGAAAGTTAATAAAATAGTGTAATATTAGATGTATTTGCGCTATTTTAGTTTGATATTCTTCTAATAATTAAAGAAAGGTGGTGTAATTCTCTATGTATGAACACTTTTCAAGCTAAAATAGACGAATATGTAAAGAAATATCGCTTGAATGTGGATTATATTAGAGAAATAAACGATGATTAGTTAATAATTGATTTAATTTAGCTTGCGGAAAGAGCATCAGCAGAAACAGATAGCAAGATTACTCCAAGTGATGTAATCAAGCTATACTATATTTCTATGAAAACAGATAATGATTATTTTAGTGAATATAAAGCTATTAAAGATATGATTGTAGAAAATTTATCAGTAGTTAAACTTGATGTTCAAATATCTATGTTAGGTTTTGATAATGATATAATTGTAAATAAATATAAATATGAACATAGTATAAGCGAAGAAAATTTTGAACTATTCAATAATATGTACTAGATTTATTGTAATGATTTCAAATGTCATATAGTTGACTGGATTAAAGATGATAATAACAATAGCTTTATTTTATATGATAGAAATAAATATAAAAGAAATGATTTTATAGAATACATTTATGGTAAAAAGAAAGTAGATGTATTTCCAGTATTTAATGATGATATTAAAGATGATTTATTTCGTATCACGATACCACAAAGGACAAAGTTAATATATCATGCTTTATCATCCAAATACAAAAATAGTCTAATAAAAATTGATAAGATAGATGAAGAAGAATTATTTAGATTTTGTACGGCGCACAGAGATATCCCAGCCGCAAAAGGTTTATTATCACTTTTCAAAATGGGGATTTCACTTTCATAGCTTGCTACTTTTGGAATAGGCCATGAGGCAAGTGGAGCGGCAAAAAATACATGGTGTTATAAAGCATAGTTTCTTGAAGATAAGGCCGTTTATATTGGACAGCCGATTACATGGGAAGATTGGAAGAAAAAGTTAATATATGTGTTAGATAATCGTAAAGATGATAATACTATTATTGACGGATTTAAGCTAGAATTTGTATCTTTAGAAGATGTTTTTAATACTTCGTTGTATTATTAGAATGGAAATAGATTGACATTAACAAAAGAAGATAAGAATAAAATAGATATATGGAAATATCAATACATGAAAGATAGGAAAGCCGCTTTTCCATTTAGTGGAAAGATTAACAGAGAAGATGAAGAATATTCATTTATAGTAAACTATTTTGATGATATTAAATATAAAAATAGAAATGAAGTAAATAAAGATAAAGGGAAAAAGAGCGGTGAAAGCAGAATAAGGAATAATGCTGCCGAAAAATTAAAAGGCTATTGTAAAGGGCAGATAATAACAACTAACGAATTAAAAGAACATGGATATAATAACAGCTACGCTATTAAGAGAATAACAGGGGTTATTATTGAAAAAGTCGGTCATGGTAAATATAAAATGCTCATTGATATTCCATCGTGAGTAAATCCGTTTATATCCAGCGGAAAAAGGACTATAAGCAAACCTAACTATAAGATAATATATTAGTTAGATTTGTTTGCAATACTTTTCCGCTGATACTGAACGGAAAATAATAATAACAAACATGAAAGGAGCGTTTAACTATGTATCGTGATTAGATACTAAACATTTTCAGAGAGTTTGAAAAAGAAGAAAGCCGTGGTAGATGGATAGAGGCTTTTGCCGATAAAGACAGCCTTAATTATAAGCTATTTCAAGAGAAAAAACAGTTCTTACGTGAACAGAGGTTTATACAATTCTTACATAGGCGGCGTGACTTGTTAGACAGTCTGGAAAGAAGTATTGTAAAAGATAATAAAGAATAGATCGAGAAGGATATAACAAAGACAGCGGAGCCAGAATTATAGAAGATAGTGGACAAAATGACATGGTATTACTTCAAGCGCAACAAGTGAGCGGCAAGAGGTAGCAAAGAGCAAGGCGGCAGAGAGCAAAGCCGCCTTGCTTTTTCGCAGTCGTGCTATCCTTGATTTTACCAAAAAATCAGAACATCGGCAACTATTCAAAATAATCAAGGATACCAAGTATTAAAACCGTTGTGGCACAATGCTTTTAGCCGCTCCACCACATAAAAAGTTATTCCTCTTGATTATAAAGACATCAACAACGTCTATTCCCTCCTGACGGTGGAACCCAT
>OLSX01000068.1_pt1 | contig 86133 bp, 64 predicted proteins | sample 1673141 | NCBI WGS metagenome assembly OLSX01 (sample SAMEA3136759, study PRJEB25190) | human gut metagenome | biome: human gut; feature: human-associated habitat; material: faeces | place: Austria | collected 2013 | reverse complement strand
ACGTAACGATATTACCATCCCACCGCGCCTGTGCAAAAAAGAGGGCCGGCACAATGCCGGCCCTTCAGCGAAATTGCATGTTAGCGCGTATGAATATTAATCCGAATTACCCCGCTAGTTGTCATCATCGTCCATGGAGCCGTCGATGCCGGTTTTGGTGTCGTCCGTGTTGGAATCGTCATCCTTGGCAAAGGGGTTCTTGAAGAAGCCCGTGGAATCGGGTTGCAAACCCGAGAGCTTGATCCAGGGATTATCGAGCTCGGGCTTGGGCATGGCCTTGGCCTCGGGCGCAGTCTCGTTGCCGATGAGCTCGGACTCGTAGATGAAGGTGTCGTCGCCGAGCGCGTCGTAGGCGGCGACCGGGTTGCCATCGGCATCGCGGTACGGCGTGCCCTTAAACACGGCGCCGTCATAGGCCACAAGCTGTCGGCCGGTCTCATTCTCGAAGTAGTACACGAAGATACCCTTGAGGGCCGCACAAAGCGGGATGGCAATAATCATGCCGATGGGGCCCATGAGTGCCGAGCCAATAACGAGCGCCGTGAGGCTCATGATGGGATGCACCTGCACCGAGCTCTGCATGACCTTGGGCGAAATGACGTTATCGGTGACGTTTTGCGCGACCATCGTCACGATGAGCGTCCATAACGCCAACATGGGGCTGAACATGAAACCGAGCACCGTGGCGATTGCTGCGCTCACCCAGGGACCGACGACCGGAACCAAATGCATGATGCCGGTAAAGATAGCCATGAGCGCCGCATACGGATGGCCGATGATCATAAAACCGATAAAGGCGAGGAAACCACCGCAGATGGACGTCACGACCATACCGCGCATGTAGCCGCCGACAGAGCGAGAAAGGATGGCGACCATAAAGCGGTACGAGGTCTCCTTCTCCTGACCGATGATGGTGCAAATCTCGTGGTGCATGCGAGGGTAGTCGCAGGCCATCCAGTAGGCAAGCACCAAGCCAAGGAAGATAACGAACAGCTGCGAGGCCGTATTGGTGATGAGTGGGAACACACCACGACCAAGCTCGGCGGCAATCTGAGACACATACCTCGATGCCACGGCAACCAGCGACGAAAGATTATCGTCCAAATACTCCTTGAGCGGCGTGTTGTTGAGCGTCTTTGCATGCGAGATCATCTCGTTGAGATCGCCACCTGCAACACGAAGCTGCTCGGGCAGGCGGCTCAGGACTTCCATGATCTGACCAAAGAGAATCGGCGACAAGATACAAACGACACCGACGAGCACGGCAACAACAACAATAAGCGCGATAAGCGAACCGATGCCGCGATTCACGCCATGGTGCTCGAGCCAGTTGGTGATCGGGGACATCACAAAAGCAATGATGGAGCCGACGGCAAGAAACTCAATAACCGGCGCCAGGATGCCCATAAGGTTAAAGATGACAGCAGCAATAACAATGCAGCCGACAACAGCCCAAATGCGCAGCGTCAGAATGCGGGTGTCGCGCAGCACGCGATCGGTTTGTTGGGGGTGCTCACTCATGAACGAATCATCACTCCGTCGGGGTCGATCTTGTCCTGAATCTTCTTAAGCGTGCGGCGCAGCAGACGCGAAACCTGCACCTGAGAAATACCCAGCTTCTTGGCGATCTCGATCTGGGTCATGCCCTTCACAAAGCGCAGCTCGATCACCTCGCGCTCGCGCGGCGAGAAATCACGGATGGCTTCCTCGATCACTAGGCGGTCATCGGTAAAGTCGAGCTCGTTGTCGTCGTCGGCGTAACGGTCGAGAATCGAAGGGGCATCGTCGGAATCGGACGCACCAGGAGCCTCGATGGGCACCGAGGTATAGGCCGAAGACGATTCCATAGCCTCGAGGACCTCATCGACAGTCACATCTAGATACTCAGCGATCTCCTCAACCTTGGGCGAACGCTGCAGCTCGTTGGTAAGTTTGTCAGTAGCCTGGTTGACCTTGGCCGAGAGCTCCTGCAGACGACGCGGTACGCGCACGCTCCAGCCCTTGTCGCGGAAATGGCGCTTGATCTCGCCCAGGATAGTGGGTGTCGCAAACGTCGTGAACTCAAGACCGCGCTCGGGATCAAAACGGTCAATAGCCTTGAGCAAACCCAGATAGCCGACCTGCATGAGGTCGTCGAGCGGCTCGCCGCGATTCTTAAATTTGTTGGCAAGAAACCTTACCAGGTTCATATGGGACATGACGAGCTGTTCGCGGGCGTCCGGATCACCGGTCTCCTTGTAGCGACGAAACAGCTCGCGGGTTTTCTCCTTGTCCCAAGCGGTCTTGCCGCTCCGGGAACGTTCGGTCATATTAAATATCCGCCTTGAGGTCGAGGGAAAGCGTCAGGGGCGCCGCAGTCTTTTCGTAGGAGTCGCACACGCTCGCCAAAATAAGCTCGGCATAAACAGCAGCCTGGTCATCCTCGTCGACGGTGGCCTGATCGCCAAAGGTAAAGGTCATGCCAACGTGAGATTCATCGACATCGAATTTGATTGAGATGTCGTCGGAATCAACAGCCGTGCAGCCAAAGATAAAGGCTTCCTCGGCAGCCATGCGGATGTCCTCGATGCGATCGACAGACATAGAGCACAGGGCACCAACGTTGGCTGCCGTCATGCGCACAAGGCGAGCGAGACGCGGGTCACCGGCAACGGTCAGCGTGATAGGGCAGGTTGCTTCGCTACTCATCGCAGGACTCCTCAGAGGTCTCGGCGGGCGTATAGGTGTAATACTGAGCCGGCTTGGATACAGACTTCTGACCATCATCGTCGCCCGCGGCAGCCTCGTCCTCGCCAATTAGGACGCGCTCGGTAGGCAGCTCGGCCTCCGCAGCGGCAGCGGCGAGCTTGCGATCGGCGTCGGCTGCAGGAGCCTTCACCTTATTGAAGAGCTTCTGCACAGCACCGGCGGCAGAGTCGGTCACGCTAGACACAGCATTGCTGGCCTCGGCCATGCTGCCCGTAACCTCAGAAATGTCGCGAACCACGGCTTCGACCTCTACGAGATTGGAGGTAAGGGCATCAACTGCCGTCTTGCTCGACTTAAGCAGCGGCTCCATCTGGGCAAGCGCCGGCGTAAGCTCATCGACAGCGCCATCGAGCTTTGCCACCACAGGCTGAGCCTCGGCGATGGTGTTGTTGAGGTCGTTCACGGTCTTATCGAGCGAGTCGACAACATTGCGGGTCTTGCGCAGGGTAAGCGCGAGCTCAGCGATGGCCCACACGCCGGCAACGGCGAGCAGCAGCAGGGCGATTTGAATGGGACTCATACAAGCCTCCCGGAAAAATCGAAATACAGACGCTTTTCATGGTACCCCAAAGGGGACCGAACATGCCAAGAGTAGCAACGTGGGACAAAATTATCAGCAGCTACTTCGGTGCATTCCCGCTGCGGTCGCGCTCGCTTTGCTCTACGCGCCACTCTTCCCAGCCGCGCCCGGCAGGCTGCCAGAACGCACCGCGCTCCAGCCCCTCGGGCAAATAGCGCTGATCGACCCAGCCTTCGGGATAATCGTGCGGGTATTTATACACACCGTAGTCGTCGCTGCCTGGGCGATGGCGATCGCGCAGATAACTCGGCACCTCGCGAAGCCCACTAGAATGGATATCGGCCAGCGCCGCATCAATCGAAGCCTCACACGCGTTGGATTTAGGGGCCAAACACACATAGAGTGCAGCCTGAGCCAGGTTAATGCGGCACTCGGGATAGCCAATGACCTCGGCAGACTTAAACGCGGCATGCGCCACCAAAAGCGCCTGCGGGTCGGCGTTGCCAACATCCTCAGAAGCCTGAATCATAATACGGCGAGCGATAAACTTGGGATCCTCCCCCGCATCAATCATGCGCGCGAGCCAATAGATTGTGGCATCGGGGTCGCTACCGCGCATGGACTTAATAAACGCACTGATGATGTCGTAGTGCATGTCGCCGTTTTTGTCATACGAAAATCCACGACGCGGGTTGGCGATCTTCACGTCATCCACGGTGATGGGATAGCACTCCCCCGCCACGGGCGCTGGCGTTCCCTCGGTATCGGGACGCGTGACGGCAATCTCGCTCGCAAGTTCGAGCGTCGTGAGCGCCGAGCGAGCGTCACCCGCTGCCAGCGTGCAGATGGTCTTAACCGTATCCTCATCGGCCGAGAACTTGCCGTTCAAACCCTGCGGCGCCTCGAGCGCACGCTCGATAAGCGTGGCGATATCCTCGTCTTTAAGATGCTCAAGCTCCACCACGCGACCGCGCGAGAGCAATGCCGAGTTGACCTCGAAGTACGGATTCTCCGTCGTGGCGCCAATCATAATGACGGTACGGTTCTCAACCGCATGCAGCAAGGCATCCTGCTGAGACTTGGAGAAGCGGTGAATCTCGTCGATAAACAGGATGGTGCGGCGGTCGTAGGTATTCAGGCGCGTCTTGGCCTCGTCAATCACGCGGCGAAGATCCTTCACGGTACCCGTCACGGCGCTGACCTCGACAAACTCGCTCTTGGTATGGTTGGCGATAATGTGGGCCAGCGTCGTCTTACCCGTACCGGCCGGCCCGTACAGAATCACGCTCGAAAGCACGTCGTGCTCGATCGCGGCACGCAACCATGAGCCCTTACCGACGGCCTTTTGCTGGCCCACGTACTCGTCGAGCGAATTGGGTCGCATGCGCACCGCGAGCGGCGCATTTTTAAAGGAACGCTCGCGCGTCGAGGCAGAAAAAAGGTCGTCCATAGCCATCCCGTGCATCAATCAAAAACGTTTTCAACTAACCAGTATACCGAAAGGATACGAACTACCGTTCGTTAATATAGGTACGATGCGGAAACTTTAGACCCGGGAACAGCTTGCTCGTCAGTTCGCAGAAATAACCGTCCGTCATGCTCGCGATATAATCCACCACGGCTTGATCCTTGTCGTCCTGCCAGGCATAGGTGCGATCGTAGTAGGAAAGTTGCTGCTCAATGCGCGAAATATGGTGCTTAAAGATGTAAGAGGACTCGTCACCACTATTTAGATCCCGCAGGCAACGGTCGTAGAGCTTTTCGAAGGCCTCGCGCAGCTCCACCTCGGAATCGCCTTCGATACCGCCCTTGCTATAGATCTTCTCGTAGTTCTCGCGCTTGGCTCGGCGGATTTCCCCAAACAGGTCCTCGCTCATCTCGATGCGCGGCTTACCATAGCTGTGCTCAACGATATCGATGGAAGCGTGCGTAAGGATCCAACTGTTGTAGGCACCGCCCCGGCCATCATCAAAAACGTCGGGCGAAAGCAGGCCCGCCGCGATCGCATCCTGACGGTCACGACCGACGTAGGCAAGAATATCCGAGATGCGAACGACGCAGCCCTCGAGCGTCATGGGACGCAGATGCCCAATTGCGCTATAGCCCGTGGCAATGCAATCCTCAACCGTCTGGTCAAACTGGTCAAAGGAGCTCATGTCCGAGAGCTCAAACACACGCTGCTCGTACTCGCCGTTATGGCATAGCACGCCGTCGAGCGTCTGGAGCGACACGTTGCGGCCGTACAGTGTGTCGAGCACGCGGACCGACTGCACGTTATGGAAAAAATAACGCCCCGTACGCTCATGATAGATATCGTTGAGGAAACGCTCGCCGGCATGGCCGAAAGGCGTGTGTCCCAAGTCGTGACCCAGGCCAATCGCCTCGATCAGATCGCAATTGAGCCCCAGGGCGCGACCGATATCGCGCGCAATGCGGGAGACGAACTGCACGTGCAAACCGCGGCGTGACAGATCGTCATTGCTACGGAAGCTAAAGACCTGCGTTTTGCCTGCATAACGGGTGTACGCCGGAAGATGAAGTATCTTTTCGGTATCGCGCATAAACGCCGGACGCATAAGCGTGCCTTTGTCGGCGGCGCGATCAATACGACGAATGACCTGATCGTCGTTGCAACGATACGGGTTGACATAGCCCGAAGCACGATCGGCGGCAATGCGCTCGACAAGTTCGGGCGACAACGCCGAGGGAATACGGTCCATGCGCGCCTTAATGACGGCCGTTTCTTGATTAGTTGCCATGGCATGCTCCTTAAGAAGGATGCGCAATCGGTTACAAAGTGCAGCCCACGACCTCGATTATGGCAAAAATCGGCACCAAAAACGGGAGCAATGGCAGGGAGCGTGATTTTGTGAAGAGGCAGGAGAGGGCCAGGGCCAGGAGTGCGACGGCAAATGCCACGATGCCACCCATAGGGTCGAGCGTGCAAAGCGCGAAGAGCGCCTTGGCATCCCCCATGCCGATGCCCGGGGCGTGGCGAAGGCGCCGCCAGAGCGACTCAGTGAGCACAAGGGCAAGGTAGACGATGACCGCAAGACCGGCGTGGTCAAGCGCTGTGTTCAAACCGAGGTCGAGCCAAACGCCCGCCAACGCCGCCACGGCACATGCGCCGGCAAGCCCATTGGGAAACCGTCGCTCTCGGGCATCACTTGCCACGCCGGCAAAGATGCAAATCCAAAACGGGATATAGGCCATCGGACTCCTCCTCGAGCTGCATCGCAAAAGCAAAAACCACCACAAAGGTGCCTGTCCCCTTTGCGGTGGTTTTGGTGGTGGTTATTTGGCGCCTTGCATGACCTCGTCAAGGGTAACGTTGACGGCGTGCTGCGTCGGCACCCAGTCGACCTTCAGGAACAGCGCGGCCACCGTGATGGGGATATAGCTGAACATAAAGATCGGGAAGGTAAACAGGTTAGTCACCAGGCGCCACTTTTGCGCGCAGTGAATATGCTTGTACTCAAAGATAGTCGTGAGCAGCGCCAGGATAAAGAACGTCTGATACATCATGGCGAAGGTCATAATGAGCGAAGCGGCGCACGCCTGCATCTCGACTTCGGTTGCCAAGAAACCATGCGAAAGGCCACCCACAATCAAGAACGTCGCATTAGCGAGCATCGAGATCAGCGATAGCAGCATACCCGGGGCGATCGTCATGAACATGTCGTAGGCGGCAAAGCGATGATAGCGGAACATCGACTTGACCAGATGCTTACCGTAGGTAAAGAACACCTGGTAAAAGCCCTTGGTCCAGCGCATACGCTGCTTCCAGGATGCCTTGAACGTCACGGGTTGCTCGTCAAAGAACTCCGCCGGCGCATAGCCAATGCGAATACCGTGAATAGCGCAGAACGTAGTGAACTGAATGTCCTCGGTCAGCGTGTGGAACTGCCAACCGTGCATGCCCTCGATAACGCTTGACGAGATAAGGTAACCCGAACCCGAAACAGCGCAGGACGTCTTACAGATATTGCGCGCGTTGTTGAGGAAGCGCGCCTCGCGTAGATACCACGTGGCATTAGCAGCCGAGATCCACGAGCTGCCGAAGTTCTTGGAATTGCGATAGCTCGTGACCACATGGAAGCCCTGGTCAAAGGCATCGTTCATCTTGGACACGTAATCGCGGGAGATAACGTTGTCGGCATCGAAGATAAAGTAGCCCTCAAACGTGTCGGGATACTCGTTGAGAATGCGATCGAAACCAAAGTCCATGACCCAGCTCTTGCCCTTTCGGGCCAGGTCATTGCGCTCGTAAACAATGGCACCGGCCTCGCGTGCGAGCTGCGCGGTGTTATCGGTGCAGGCGTCGGCAACGACAAAGACCTCGATAAGCTCGGACGGATAGTCCTGGTCCTTGATGGAGCGTACGAGATTGGCAATTACGGCTTCCTCGTTATGCGCCGCGATAAAAAAGGCATAGCGATGGAGTTTTTTGGCCTTGGGAGGCGCGACCTCGCCACGAAGAGCGCCAATGACAAAGAAGACCACCTGGTACAGAAAGCAGACCGTGAGCAGCGTGACGACAATCTGGTTGAAGATCACGATGGGTGTGTTGGTTTGTAAAAAGGCGAGCATGCAGGCTCCCAGCAACGTGTAACGTAAACAATCGTATATCTTACCGCAGGCTTACCGAGTTCAAGAAACCACCTAATACTGGCTAGGCTTCGAGAAGACCGAGCTGCGGAACTATTTCGTCGCCGGCAGCGGTGCGGCCAAGCGAGCGCGGGGCCAGGTCGTCAAGAACCGCGGCGAGATCCCACGGTAGCTCGTCGCGGCACTCAATGCGCTCCCCCGTCACGGGATGGTCGAATGCAACACGCCAGGAATGAAGGAATTGCCTGGTCAGACCCTGATCGGCGCGTGCATCGCACTTGCCGTAGAGCGGATCGCCCACGCAGGCGTGGTTGATATGGCGCATATGCACGCGAATCTGATGTGTGCGGCCCGTAAACAGGTGGCACTCGACGAGCGTATAACCATCGTCAAAGCGCGTGGAATCAAAGCGCTCGAGTACCTTAAAGGTCGTAATGGCCTGACGGGCAAAGGGGTCGTCCGAAACCGCCATCTTGACGCGGTCGCGCGTGGAACGGGCGATCCCGGTATTGATGGTGCCCTCGTCCATGGCGATGTGCCCGTGGACAAGCGTGATATAGCGGCGGTCGAGCGTACGCGTGCGAATGAGATTTTGAAGCGCGCGCTGCGTGTCGTCGTCCTTTGCCGCAAGCATGAGGCCCGAGGTATCGCGATCCAAACGATGTACGATCCCGGGGCGGTCCTCACCCTGCACGGTACCAAGATGGTCGATGCCACAGTGATAGACCAGAGCGTTCGCAAGCGTGCCGCTCTCGTGGCCATGGGCGGGATGGCACACAAGGCCCCGCTGCTTGGAGAGCACGATGAGGTAATCGTCCTCGTAGCGGATATCGAGGGGAATGGCCTCGGGAATCACGTCAGTCGGATCGTGAGGCTCGGGCAGGTCAACCGAGATGCGGTCACCGGCGCGTACGGCATACTTTTTTGACAAACAGGTCTCGCCGTTCACGATTACGGCGCCGCCCTCGATCAGATGCGCGCAGGCAGAGCGCGTGGGGCAGCCGTCATTGGCACCCAGAAAGGCGTCGAGACGCTGGCCAGAGCAATCGTCGGCAACAAGAATATGGATGTCGGCCATTAGCGCTCATTCCTTTCGCGGATCTTGCGGGCACGCTCCCCACGCTGCTTGGCTTTGCGCTTGGCGCGGGCCTCATCACGGGCATTGAGCTCGGCAGTCGCGTCGACATCACGGGCCGCAGGGCTCAAGAACATGTAGCCGATGAGGGCAAGCACGACACCTACGGTGATGCCGATATCGGCCACGTTAAAGACGGGGAAGTCGATGAAGGTGGTGGCAATAAAATCGGTCACGAAGCCAAAGACAAGGCGATCGATCGCGTTGCCGATAGCGCCGCCCGCGACCATAGCCATGCCCACAACCTCAAGATGGGCGAGCTGGGATGCACGAACGAGGTACACGGCGATAGCGATAATAACCGCCAACGCCAGCACGGCAAACGCGATGCCATGCCCCTCGCCCATGCTAAAGGCAGCACCGATATTGCGGACAAAAATAAAGTCGATGACACCGGGGATGACGGTCACATGTAAAGCGTCGCCCACGGCACGAACCGCAAGCTTGGTCAGCTGGTCAACGAGCAGCACAACCAGTGCCACACCACCAGCAACACCCAACCGCCAACGCAAAGGCGGCGTCATACCCCCAGCACGACCCAAATCAATCCCCTACCCTCAAGAACATCGAATTACGTTTAATACAAAGAACTATCTTATATTGCCATACGCAGAACGCACGACATATCCACCAACGCAAGCGAAATAACCAGCTAAAAACGAAAGCGACATTCCGAATAACGGAATGTCGCTTAATAGCTTTCGACTAAAAACGCAAGTCGAAAGAAAGCCTCTAGCTCCAGCAATGGAAACGCCGCGTTATCGTCACCAACAGCGAAAACGTCCCTAAGCGAGCAAGGTGACGTGAAAGAGGAGGGAAGCGTACTTTGGTACGCGACCGACGATTGAACGTCAGATTGCCGCTTAGGGGCGTTTGCAGCGTCGGTAGGTTACGGCGTTCTACGAACGCCGTAACCTACAAAACATCGGCGCAGCGCTTGCAAATATGTGCGTGGCCGTTGTACTCGCCGACGGTGGTGCGGTAGTTCCAGCAACGGTCGCAGCACTCGCCCTCGGCTGCCTCGATGGCAACGGAGAGTTCCTCGCCCGGGGTCAGCTCAACATCGGAAACGATGTAGAACTCAGCCAGGTCGACGGCCTTGTCGCCGGTCAGCAGCGCGTACATCTCGGCAGGAACGACCGCCTTGACGCGGACCTGCTGGCTCTTAGTGAAGGTGCCGGCAGAACGGGCATCCTCAAGGGCCTTGGTCACGGCGCTACGGAGCTCGAGCGAAGCCTCGAGCACGCCCTCGAACTCATTGGCCTCGTCGACCGTGATGGGCGACTTGTACCAATCGAGTAGCGCGGCGTACTTCTGGTGATCGACGCAGCCGGCGGGCGCATAGGCCATGGCCTCGTCGACCGTGTAGGACAGGATCGGCTGCAGGTCGCGCATGAGCATCGAGAAGAGCTCGGCCAGCACGGTCTGGGCGCTGCGGCGCTCGAGCGAGCCGGGCTTGTCGCAGTACAGACGGTCCTTCAGGGCGTCGAGGTACACGTTGGAGAGCTCAGTAACCACGAAGTCGTAGAGCGCACGGTAGGCGCGCGGGAACTCGTAGCTGGCGTAAGCATCGTCGACCTCGGCCTGGACCTGAGTCAGGCGGGCAACCATGAGCTTGTCGAGCGGCAGCAAGTCGGCAAAGGCGACGCCGTCGGTCTCGGGCTCAAACTGACCCTCGAGCTCAGAGAGCAGGAAGCGCAGCGTGTTGCGGAAACGACGGTAGGCATCGGACGTACGAGCGAGAATCTCATGGTCGATGGAGACGTCGGAGCTGGTGTCGACGGAGGCAACCCACAGACGGATGATGTCAGCGCCCATCTCGTCGCAGACCTTGTTGGGGTCGATGACGTTGCCGAGCGACTTGGACATCTTGCGGCCCTGGCCATCGAGCGTGAAGCCCTGCGAGACGACCGCCTTGTACGGAGCATGGCCGTTGGCACCCACCGAGGTGAGCAGCGAGCTCTGGAACCAACCGCGATGCTGGTCGGAGCCCTCGAGATACACGTCAGCCGGGTACTCAAGCTCGGGTCGATACTCGCAGACGGCCTTCCAGGACACGCCGGAGTCCCACCACACGTCGAGAATGTCCTTATCAGCCTTGAGGTGATGGCCGCCACACTTGGGGCAAACGCAAGCCTCGCCCAGGTAACTCTCGGGAGCGTCGGTGAACCAGGCGTCGGAGCCCTTCTCGTGGAAGAGCTTGATGACGGCGTCGAGCGTGGCGTCGTTCATGACCTTCTCGCCGCAGTCGGCGCAAGTGTAGCTGGGGATAGGCACGCCCCAGTTGCGCTGACGGCTGATGCACCAGTCGGGACGCTGCTCGACCATGGCGCCGATGCGGTTGGCGGCGTGAGCCGGATACCACTTGACGTTCTCGCGGACCTCTTTGCCAGCCTGCTCGCGCAGACCGGTCTTGTCCATCGAGACGAACCACTGGTCGGTAGCACGGAAGAGCACCGGGTGCTTGCAGCGCCAGCAGTGCGGATAGCTGTGCGTGATCTTCTTCTCGAGGACCAGGGTGCCGCGCTCGCGCAGGAACTCGATGATGTGCGGGTTGGCCTCGTCGGTATCCATGCCGCTGAAGGGGCCGCCGGTGCCAAACTCCTCGCCGGTGTAGAACTTGCCGTCGTCATCGACCGGCATGCAAATGTCGGTGATGCCCTCCTTGAGGCAGGCGAAGTAGTCGTCGACGCCGTGACCGGGCGAGTTGTGGACGATACCGGTACCGTCATCGACACCGACGTAATCGGCCAACAGTGCCACGCCCTCAACACCGTCAAAGATCGGCTGCTTATAGTGAATGTGATGGAAGGTCTCGGCGGGAACCACATAGGGCTTGCCGTCGACCACAACCGGGGTGTACTCCCAGCCAAACTCCTCGCAGCACTTGGGAGCCAGGTCCTCGAGCATGACCTCGGCGCGGCCGTCGTGCTCAACGGCGACGTAGGCGGCACCGGGCTTGAGAGAAACTGCCTGGTCGGAGGGGATGGTCCACGGCGTGGTCGTCCAGATGATAAAGTCAACCGGGCCGTCGAAGTTCTCGAGGCCGGCGGGCTTGGAGGTCATCTCAAAGCGCACGAAGATGGACGGGCTCGTCTCGTCGGAGTACTCAATCTCGGCCTCAGCAAGTGCGGTATGGCAGTGCTTGCACCAGTGGACGGGCTTGTGACCGCGATAGATCATGCCCTTGTCGAACATGGCCTTGAAAACCTCGATGTCGGCGGCGTCATGCTGGTGATAGAGCGTCAGATAGGGGTTGTCCCAATCGCCGAGCACGCCCAGGCGACGGAAGCCGGCCTTCTGCAGCTCGATGTTCTCGACAGCGAACTTGTTGCAAAGCTCGCGGATCTTAGCCGTGGAGGTCTGGTTGAACTTCTCGGTGCCGAGCTTCTCCTCGACCTTATGCTCGATCGGCTGGCCATGGCAGTCCCAACCGGGGACATAGGGAACCTCATAGCCCTGCATCATCCAGTAACGGTTGATCATGTCCTTGGAGATCTTGTTCATGGCGTGGCCGATGTGGATCGGGCCGTTGGCGTACGGAGGGCCGTCGTGCAGCACGAACTTCTTGTGACCCTCGTTCTTCTTCAGAACCTGCTCGTAGACCTTGTTGTCCTGCCAGTCCTTGAGTCGCTTGGGCTCGGACTTGGAAAGACCGGCACGCATGGGAAAACCGGTCTTGGGCAGATTCATCGTCTGCTTGTACTCGTTTGCCACGGTACCCCTTTCATGTCGTGGGCGCGCACGCCCGTTGGGCACCAAAAAAGCGCCCGTCCCTACAAGCTGGGACGAAGCGCCACAAAACGGACTGTACGCCCGCAAAAGCTCTTCGTTTAACCACCCAGCTTAGATGCCCTCGCCCGCGTATTCGCGCGCTCGCATCCGTTACTCGGCTGGCCTGTATCGACGACCATCTCGGCGATATCTACTAAGACGAGCCTGTGCGACGCGTCCGTTGGGACCGCAGCTCCGGGGTGATTTTCATCGGTCGCATGCACGGGTTCTCAGCGCTCCCCGCTCTCTGTAACATGCGGACGGCCGACTACTCGTCCCCATCAACGCTTATGCGGAGTATGCTAGCACGTTCCGCGCCGGCGAAAAACCCTCAACACTGGTTTTATACGTTCGAAATTTCTCGCGGCTGTGGACCTTCTCTAGGAGCAAAATACCTGAAAGCACTTTATCGAAAGAAAGAAGGTTGCCATGCGCACGATTGGAATGAGTGATTATACCGTCGGCGAGGATTGCTTTACCGAGCTGCCCGCCGCACTGGCAGAGTACGGAGCGACCAAGGTCGCCATCATTGGCGGCAAGCGAGCCCTAGCTGCGGCGCTGCCGGGCATCGAGGCGGCGCTTGAAGGTACCGACGTCGAGATTCTGGAGACGCGCGTCTACGGCACCAACAGTACGCGCGCCAATATCGCCAAGGTCGTGAACTCCCCCGCTTGCCAGCAGGCAGACGTGCTTATCGCCTGTGGCGGCGGCAAGGCACTCGACACCGTCAAGACAGCGGCAATCGAGCTCAAGAAGATTGTCTTTACGGTGCCGACGATTTGCTCTAACTGTTCCGCCGCGACCGCCATTGCCGTCGTCTACAACGACGATGGATCGCTCGAGGGCTATTCGTACCCCAACCGACCGGCGCACATCTTCATCAATCCCAAGATCATCGCCGAGGCTCCGGCGGAGTACTTCTGGGCCGGCGTGGGCGACGCCCTGTCCAAGCAGCCCGAAGTCGAGTACGCCACGAGCGCCGGCGACCTGGAGCACACCGCCGGCCTTGGCCTGGCTCTTGCCCACACCTGTTCCGAGCCGCTGTTTACCTACGGTGTTCAGGGTCTTGAGGACGTTCGTCAGAATCTGTCGAGCGAGGCCGTCAAGCAGATCGCGCTCGACATCGTGGTCAACACGGGCTATGTCTCGAACCTGACCAACCAGAACGATTACTACTACAACTCGAGCGTGGCGCACGCGTTCTATAACGCCACCTGCAGCATTCCGCGTGAGGGCACCTACCTGCACGGCGAAGTCGTAAGCCTGGGCGTGCTGGTGTTGTTCGCCTACACGGGCGACACCGAGAACCTTGAGCGCTACGCCGCCTTTAACAAGCAGATGGGCCTGCCCGTGACGCTTGAGCAGGTCGGGCTTTCCGAGGCCGATATCCCTGCTCTGTGCAAGTACGCACACGCCACCAACGAGTGGAAGCAGGGCAACCCGGAGCCCTTCACCGACAAGAAGTTCGCCGCTGCCATCAAGGCCGCCAACGCCTACGGCCACACGCTCTAGGCCTAGCCCAAAACCACCACAAGGGAGCAGTGCCCTTGTGGTGGTTTTTTATTGCTCCAGCATGCTGGGGTCGAACTCGCTAACCGGGATCACGCGATAACCGTGGCGGAGCAGTAAATCAACGAAGACGCCGTTGCCCGCCGTGAGGGTGCCACTGAATGTTCCGTCGTAGATGAGGCTCGCGCCGCACGAGGGACTACGGTCCTGCAGGATGCACGCGACGATCTCTTCCGGCCCACCCGCCTGCTCGCACATGTCGAGCGCACGTTGGGCGCCTAGGCGAAATTCCAGGTCAACGGACACGCCCTCGCAGGTACAGACCTCGCCGTTCACAATCTCGGACGGCTTGCGCGGCGTGGGCAGGCCCCCAAAGACCTCAGGGCACACCAAGAGGACCTCGGTCCCTGTACGCTCGCAGGCCTCGACCAACTCGCGATGATAGTTGTCGAGCCCATTATACTTGCAGCTCTCGCCCATCAAACAGGCACTCACCACGATCTTCATTTCCATCCCTCTCAAGCAAAACGCCCCATTTGAGAAAGCTGCTCAAATGGGGCGTCGACGTTTACTGGCTCGACCGCGGCTTTACTGTTGCTTGGGCATCAGCGGATTCTCGCGCGTGAGGAGGTTCATGAACTCCTCACCCGTGATGGTCTCCTTCTTGTACAGATAACGAGCCAGCTCATGGAGCTTGAACTTGTTTTCCTTGAGGATCTGCAGGGCGCGATCGTGCGCGTCCTCGATCAGCTTAGCGACAATCGCGTCCACACGCTCGGCCGTACCAGGGGCGCAGGTGAGCGACGTGTCCTGATTGAGATACGCGTTCTGCACGGTACCGAGCGCCATCATGCCAAACTCGTCGGACATACCAAAGCGCGTCACCATATTACGGGCAAGCTTGGTGGCCTGTTCGATATCGTTGGCGGCACCGGTCGTCATCTCGCCAAAGATGAGTTCCTCGGCCGCACGGCCGCCGCAGTAGACGGCGAGCTTGTCCAAGACCTCCTGGCGTGTCGTCAGGAAGCGCTCGTCCTCCTCGACCTGCATGGTATAGCCAAGAGCACCGCTCGTGCGCGGCACGATGGTGATCTTGGTAACCGGCGCGGAACCCTTTTGGCGGGCAGCGACGATAGCATGGCCGATCTCGTGGTAGGAAACGACCTGCTTCTCGTGGTCGGAAAGCACCGTGGACTTACGCTGTTGGCCGGCAATGACGACCTCCACCGACTCCTCGAAGTCGTCCTGGGTTGCACGCTTGCGACCCTCGCGAACGGCGCGCAGGGCGCCCTCGTTGATGATATTGGCCAGGTCGGCGCCCGAGGCACCGGGCGTGGCGCGGGCAATCGCGGTCAGGTCAATCGGCGGCTCGGTCTTCACACTCTTGGCGTGAAGCTCAAGGATGTTCTTACGGCCGGTCAGATCGGGCAACTCGACGGGGATGCGGCGGTCAAAACGACCGGGGCGCAGCAGCGCCGGATCGAGACTGTCGGGGCGATTGGTTGCGGCAAGGACAACGATACCCTTGTGGTTATCGAAGCCATCCATCTCGGTCAGCAACTGATTGAGCGTCTGCTCACGCTCGTCGTTGCCGCTAAAACCGCCGCCATCGCGCTTCTTACCGATGGTATCGATCTCGTCGATAAACACGATGCACGGGGCCTTTTCCTTGGCCTGCTTAAAAAGGTCACGTACCTTGGCGGCGCCACGGCCGACGAACATCTCGACGAACTCAGAACCCGAAATGCTAAAGAACGGAACACCAGCCTCGCCGGCAACAGCCTTGGCTAGCAGGGTCTTACCGGTACCCGGAGGGCCAACAAGGAGAGCACCGCGCGGCAGCTTGGCGCCAATCTCCTCGTAGCGCTGCGGCTTCTCCAGAAAGTCGACGACCTCCTTGAGGGACTCCTTGGCCTCTTCCTGGCCGGCGACGTCCTTAAAGGTCACGCCCACGTCCTTGGAGGCGATCACGCGCGCGCCGGACTTACCCAGTCCGCCGCCGCCAAAACCGCCGCCGCCAAAGTTCATCGACGGGCCGTCATCGCCCATAGCCTTCTTCATGCGGCGGTTGAGCCACCAACCGATGAGGAAGAAAATCGCCATGGGAAGAATGAGCGTGAGCAGGTAGTAGGTCATCAAACCCGAGTTTTTATCGGGAACGACCGACTCCAGCGAAGCGCCAGACTCAAGCACGCGATCGGTAAAGCCCGCATCGTTCGGCACACCGGTCGTCTTATAGGCGATGTTCTCGTCCTCGCCCTTCTTGGTGTAATAAATCGAGTAATCGTCCGTGTTGTACTCGACCTTGTCGACACTCTTCTTATCGAGCGCTTTGACAAACGTCGAGTAATCGGTCTTCGTAATCTGCTGCGTGTGACCGATGTTAGGGAACAGAACGGTCGAGAGCACGAGGTAGACGACGAAGGCGATGAGCACGTAGAGGATCATATTCCGTCTACGTTTGTTGTCATCCATCTCCATCTGCTTGAACTCCATCTACTGGGGTTGATAATGTTTTCTAGAATACCCAACCCGGACGGCGATAAACCGACGCCGGGCACGAAAGGACAGAGATGGCATCACTGTAAGTCGGCAAGGTTCAAATCTATACAGGCGACGGCAAGGGCAAGACGACAGCTGCTTTGGGGCGCGAGAGGATGTCGAGGAACTGATTGCGATAAAGCCCGCCACCACGGAACTCGTGCTCACCGGCCGCTGCTTGCTACCCCTCGCCGACCTTGCCGACCTAGTAACCGAAATGCGCCCCGTCAAACACTACTTCGACGAAGGCCTCCTAGCCCGCCAAGGCATCGAATACTAGCCATTGCGGACGTCCCCAATAGCTAGGCAGTGGCGCGGCCGAGCCAGTTGCCGCTGTGATGGTAGACGGTGAACATCATGGCGGTGATTACCCAGGTTACGGGGTAGACCAGCAGCAGGTGCTCAAGCGACGGATCGAACGGCATAATCGCAAACACCCAGAACACCCTGAGCACGACGGTGCCAAAAATCGTGAGCAGCATGGGCTGCAAGCTCACGCCGGCGCCGCGAATGGAGCCCGACGCGTTTTCGATAATCGAGAAGATCGCGTAGAACGGCGCGATAAAGTGAAGAATCGTCGTGGTGTACGCCGAAATCGAAGCATCGTCGACAAACAGGCGCGACAACGGACCCGAGAACACCAGCAGCACGGCAGACAGGCCACCAATGAGCATAAACGACAGCACGAGCGACGTATGGTAGCCCTTTCGCATACGCTCGTAGTTGCGCGCGCCAAAGTTCTGTGCCGAGAACGTGGTAATCGACACGCCAAGCGCCTCGGTAACCATCCAGACAATGCCATCCAGGCGGCCCGAAAGACCCCAAGCCGTGGTGACATCGGCACCAAACGAGTTGACCGACACCTGAATCAAAACGTTGGAAATCGAATACGCAGCAGACTGAAAGCCAAGCGGCAGACCACACGAAATCATGCTCTTACAAATACCAGGATCAATGCCGAGTTTGGACAGTGAAAGCCGCCACGCACCCGGTGCGTGCATCATACGAATCACGATCATCGTGGCATTGGAGCAAATGGTCAGCGCCACCGCGATGCCGCAGCCCAGAGCCTCCATATGAAGTACGGCAACGAAGATGACATCCAGCACCGCATTAACAAGGCAGCCGGAAGCGATGATCACAGCGGGCCCGCGCGTGTCGCCCACGGCGCGCAGCAATGCCGTTCCCATATTGAGCAGCAGCGCCGCAACCATGGCGGCAAAATAGCAACGGGCATAGGCCACGCCCTCGGCCAATAGTTCATGCGGCGTATTCATAAGCACCAGCATGGGCTCAACGAACACTATGCCAAGAATCGAGAAAGCGATACCGCCCACCAGCGCGAGCGTCATGGCCGTGTGGACCGATCGGCTCAGGCGCTCGTCATCGTGCTGGCCAAAAAACTGACCGGTAATAACGGCACAGCCAGCACCCACACCGACGCAAAAACCAATGCAGAGCTCGGTGAGCACCATCGTGGCCTGAATGCCACCCAGCGCGAGCTTGCCGCCAAACTGACCGACGATATAGGTACCGATAAGCGTGTATGCCTGCTGAAAGAACGAACTAAAGAAAATGGGAACGCACAGCGACAGCAGCTGCTGCCAAATGACACCCTGCGTTACATCGATAGCCGTAGATTTCTTAGCCACACGCCCTCCCCACTAGCGTACGTCATACAACAAAACGGCAATTTAAGACCAAAGCCGACACCAGCTTAGCACCGACCAGCGTCGGCCGAAACGCCCCGAACCACAGCCCGGTGCGAAATATTTGTTTAGTGATACAAACCCGGCTGGTAGTGATACTCATTGCTCACATGCGGACACAGCTGCCAAAAGGCGACAGCACTTGCCGCGGCCACGTTGAGCGAATCGACCCCGTGCGCCATCGGAATTCGCACGGCTCGGTCACAGCCCGCAATGGTCTTGGCGCCCAAGCCAGCACCCTCGGTGCCCATAAAGATTGCCAGGCGGTCAATCTCCTGCAGCGCGGAATCGTCCAACGACACCGAATCATCCGTCAATGCCATGGCGGCACACGAAAAGCCGGCATCGTGTAGCGCCGCCAGCCCATCATGCGGCCATACGCGCGCCTCGCTGCCAATGCGTGTCCAGGGCACCTGGAACACCGTGCCCATGCTCACACGGGCCGAGCGACGGTACAGCGGATCGCAGCACGTAGGGCTCACCAAAATGCCATCGACGTTCAGCGCAGCCGCCGAGCGGAAAATCGCGCCGACGTTGGTGTGGTCGACAATGCCTTCGAGCACGCACACGCGCACCGGGCGCTCCCCCGCCGCCTCGACGACGCCACCCAAGAACTCGGCTACCGGAATCTGACGTGGACGGCGGAATGCCGCGAGCGCACCGCGTGTCACGTTAAAGCCCGTCAGCTGCTCCATAAGCTCCATCGAGGCCACGAACACGGGAACCGGGCCCGCGCCCTCGCGCACAACCAGGCGCTCAAACAGCGGCATCATCTGGTCGAGCCAGCGTTCGCCCAAAAGAAAGCTCACCGGCTCGTATCCGGCGCGAACCGCGCGCTCGATAACCTTGGCACTCTCGGCGATAAAGATGCCCTTTTGCGGCTCCAACACGCAGCGCAGCTCGCGCTCGGTCAGTCGCACGTAGGCATCGAGCCGCTCGTCCTCGAGCGAATCGATTTGCAGCACCTCAACGGCATCAGTCATAGCAGCCAGCCCGCACCTTTCTTTGCAGCACCTATACAAATATCGGGGCAACGCCATGCGCTACCCCGCCACTCATTCCAACCCGATAATACCGAAGGGATAAACGGGTTTACACATCAACGCGACGATACGTCACGAACTCATAATCGAGACCCTCGTCACCCTCGCCCGCGGCAATCGTAGCAACACCACCACGTCGCGCAATCTCCCACGCGGGATCGGCATCCAGATCGGGAAAGTACGTGTCCACGGCATGGATGCAATGGTTGTGCGTGACCTCGGCCTCCACGCAATACGGCAAAAACTGCCGATACACCTCGCCGCCGCCAATCACCCACGCAACGGGTTCATCGGCTACCACGGCGAGCGCTTCATCAACGCTATGCACCACGTCGACGCCCTCGGGCGCAAAGCCTTGGTCGCGCGTGAGCACAATGTTGCGGCGATTCTTGAGCGGTCGTCCGCCGGGAAAACTCAACAGCGTCTTGCGTCCCATAATGACCGGGCAACCTTTGGTGCGCGCCACAAAATGACGCATGTCGGCACGGTTGGACACCACCATGTCGCCCTCGCACCCAATACCCCAGTCATCGCACACGGCGACGATGGCAGAAAGCTTACACGTCATGAGCGCCACCTACACCGCAATGGGAATGTTCTTGACCTGCGGGCCGTGCTCGTAGCCCTCGACGATCAGGTCATCGGTCGTAAACGCATAGAAGTCATGCACATCGGGGTTGAGCGTTACCTTGGGCGCGGCAAACTGCGGACGCTCGATAAGCTCGCGGACGATATCGACATGGCGGTCGTAAATGTGGGCATCGGCGATCACGTGCAGCAGCTCGCCGGGAATCATATCGACCGACTGCGCAACCATCATCAACAGAATTGCGTACTGGCACACATTCCAATTGTTCGCGGCCAAAATGTCCTGGCTACGCTGGTTGAGAATCATGTTGAGCGTCGGTTTGTCGTCCTGCGGACGCTGAGTGACGTTATAGGTCACGCTGTAGGCGCACGGATACAGATGCATCTCGGATAGATCGCTGAACACGTACGTGTTCGTCATAATACGACGGCTGTACGGCGTATGCTTGAGGTCGTACAGCACGCGGTCCATCTGATCGAAGTCGCCCTCGGCGTAATGGCTCTTCTGGCCAATCTGGTAGCCGTAGGCCTTGCCGATAGAGCCGGTCTCGTCAGCCCACTCATCCCAAATATGACTGTTGAGGTCATGCACGTTATTGGACTTCTTTTGATAGATCCATAGGATCTCGTCCATAGCAGACTTAAGCGCCGTACGGCGCAGGGTAAGTGCCGGGAACTCTTCGCGCAGGTCATAGCGCGCCGTGACACCAAAGTTTTTAATGGTATAGGCAGGGGTGCCGTCCTCCCACACCGGGCGGACCTTTTGGCCCTCGGTGGTGGTGCCATGGTCCAGAATATCGCGGCACATGGCTACAAACTGTTGATCAGCCTTGCTCATTGACCCTCCTGTCAGTCGCCTACAAGCGAGATTCATTGTAGCCCAGGCGCACGCGGCCCCACAGCCCTAACATAAGCCCTCATTTTCTGACATATGCCAGAAATTCCTTGCGCTCAATGAGCATCGAGTTATCCTATTGTTGACATATGTCAGATAAGGAGTGCGCATGGCAGGAAGACGCGAAAAACTGCGCCGCGTCGGAATCATCCCCGAATATCGCGGTTTTACCCCCGATGGCCTGGCGAGCGGCGATGCCATCGACATGACGGTCGACGAACTCGAGGCGCTGCGCCTGTGCGACCTGGAAGGCCTTAACCAAGAGGCCGTCGCACAGCAGATGGGCATTGCTCGCGCCACGGTGGCGGCAATCTGCAGCCGCGCGCATCGCAAGGTGGCAAACGCGCTGGTCAACGGACGAGCGCTCATCATCGAGGGCGGCAATATCGCGTACTCCCCCATCACCACAGCGACGGCCGCATGGCCAGCAAAGGAGGTCGACACCATGAGGGTGGCAACCACGTACGACAACGGCAACATCTTTATGCACTTTGGCCGCAGCGAGCAGTTCAAGATCTACGACATTCAGGACGGCAAGGTGCTCAACGAACAGGTCGTGGGCACCGGCGGCACCGGCCACGGTGCCCTTGCGGGCCTGCTCGCCAACGGTGGCGTGGACACGCTCATCTGCGGCGGCATCGGCGGCGGCGCTATCAATGCGCTTGCCCAAGCCGGCATCACGGTATACGCAGGTGCCCAGGGCAGCTGCGACGCTTGCGTCGAGGCCCTTATCGCCGGCACGCTCGCACAGAACGGCGAGGCCACGTGCGGCTGCCACGGCCATGACCACGACCACGCCCACGAACACGGCGAGTCCTGCAGCTGCCACGACCATCACGAGCACGAGGGCCACGAGGGCTGCAGCTGCCACTAACGGCACGACACCGCGAGCTCGGGGCGCGACGCCGAACGCAACCCAACAATCAAAGCCAACAACAAAGGCCACCCGGTAGCTTCCGAGTGGCCTTTGCCATATCAAGCTGGAATTACAGCCCTATTTCTTATTGCGCATCTGCGCTTCCATCTGGCGCAGCAGCTCCATATCGGACTTGGGACCGCCCGTACCCAGGCCGCCCATGCCGCCCAGACCCATAGCGTCCAGGCCAGGGATATTGGGCATGCGCATTTTCTTGCCCTTCCTACCCTTTTTGCCCTTCTTGCCGCCGGCCTGTGCCTGATTGGCTATCGTGCGCATGCGGCCCATCATCTTATTCATCTCGCCCCACTGCTTCATAAGGGTATTGACTTCGGTGGGGGTTACGCCGGCGCCCTTGGCGATACGCGCGCGACGTTGACCGTTGATTATGGAGGGACGCAGGCGCTCCTCCTTGGTCATCGACATGATAATGGCCTCGTTCTTATCGAAGATGCCCTCGTCCAGGTTGCCACCCATCTGGTTGAGCGCACGCTGGCCGCCGGGGAGCATGCCCAGGATGCCCTTCATGCCGCCCATCTTCTTGACGGCCTTCATCTGGTCGAGCATATCGTTCATGGTGAAGCCCTCGCGCAGCATTCGCTCGGCAGCCTCGAGCTGCTCGGCGTCGGCCGCCTCCTGGGCCTTCTCGATAATGCCGACAACGTCGCCCATGCCAAGAATGCGCTTGGCCATACGATCGGGATAGAACGGCTCCAGCGAATCGGGCTTCTCGCCCATGCTCACGAACTTGATGGGCTTGCCGGTCACCTGGCGCACGGAAAGCGCGCCGCCGCCACGGGCATCGCCGTCGAGCTTGGAGATGATCACGCCGTCAAAGTCGGTGCGCTCGGCGAAGGTCGAGACGACGTTGACGATATCCTGACCGGTCATGGCATCGACAACCATCAGCACCTGATCGGGCTTGACGGCCTTCTTGATGTCCACGGCCTCCTGCATCATCTGCTCGTCGATCTGCAGGCGACCGGCGGTATCGACGATGACCACGTCGCGCAGGTGGTCAACGGCCTCCTGGATGGCGCCCTTGGCGATATCGACCGGGTGCGCGCCGTCACCGCGGAAGACCGGCACGCCGATCTCGCCACCGAGCGTGGCAAGCTGGTCGGCAGCGGCGGGACGATAGACGTCGCACGCGGCGAGCAGCGGCGAGCGACCCTGCTTCTTGAGCAGGTATGCCAGCTTTACGGCCGCCGTGGTCTTACCGGAGCCCTGCAGGCCCACGAGCATGATGACATTGGGGATGCGGTTGCTAAAGACGAGCTTGCTCTCGGTGGAACCGAGCATATCGGTGAGCTCATCGAGCACGATCTTGACGACGTTTTGCGCCGGCGACAGCGACTCCATGACCTCGGCGGTCATGCAGCGCTCCTTGGTCTTGGCGACGAACTCCTTGACGACCTTGAAGTTGACGTCGGCCTCGAGCAGCGCCATGCGAATGTCGCGCATGGCCGAGGTGATATCGGCCTCGGTCAGCTTGCCCTTGCCGCGCAGGCGGTCAAATGTGTCGTTGAGGCGATCGCTCAGGGAATCAAACACTAGTCACTCCTTAATTGGACTCGCCCACCAGGGCGCGGCAGAAATCTTTGGCATTAAACTCCTGCAGGTCATCGACCTGCTCGCCCACGCCGATGCGCAGGATGGGAAGCTTGAGCTTCTCGGCCACGGCCATGGCGATACCGCCCTTTGCCGTGCCGTCGAGCTTTGTCATGATAATACCGTCCAGGCCCAGCGCCTCGTTAAACTCGAGCGCCTGGTTCAGGCCGTTTTGGCCTGTTGCGGCATCGATTACGAGGACGACCGAGACGGGCATGGGGCCGGCGGCCATATTGGCGGCGCGCTTACGCGTCACGTTGACCACCTTGGCAAGCTCGCGCATGAGCTCGGGGCTCGTGTGCAGACGACCGGCGGTGTCGATAAGCACCAGGTCGCTGCCGCGCTTGTCGGCCTCGTCGAGCACGTCGTAGCAAACGCTCGCCGGGTCGGAGCCGCGGTCGCGCTTGATGACGGGAACGCCGGCGCGCTGGCCCCACACATCGAGCTGCTCAATGGCGGCGGCGCGGAAGGTGTCGGCTGAGCCGATCACGACGTTCTTGCCGCGGGCAGACATGGCGCTCGCGATCTTGCCGACCGTCGTGGTCTTGCCGGCACCGTTAATGCCCACAAACAGCACGCAACTCGGCGTGTCGGCGAACGGATCGCGCTCGACGGGCACAAAATGCTGCTCGAGCTGCTCGGCCAGGGCGCGACGGAGCTGCGGGGCGGTCTTAAGGTTCTTCTTGGCCGCGGCATCGCGCAGGTCATCGGACACCTGGATCGCGACCTCGGCACCCATGTCACCCATGACGAGGGTGTCCTCTAGGTCCTCCCAAAAATCCTCGTCGACCTCGCCGCCAAAGTAGAAGACCTCGTTGAGGGCCTCGCGGCTGCGCTCAAGTCCGCGCGAGAGAGCATCGAAGAATCCCATTATGCATTCACGACCTTTCCGGTTTCGCGATCGAGTTTTTGCGAGACGACGCGACTGACGCCGTCGGCTTGCATCGAGACGCCGTAGAGGACGTCAGCGTCCTCCATAGTACGGCGCTGATGCGAGATAACCAAGAGCTGCGTATCGGAACGCAACACGTCGAGTGCGCCGATGAGCTTGGACAGGTTGGCGTCATCGAGCGCCGCCTCGACCTCGTCCAGCACATAGAACGGCACCGTACGCGTGCGATAGACAGCAAAGAGCAAGGCGAGCGCCGTCAGGCTCTTCTCGCCGCCCGACATGAGCATCATCTTGGTGATGCGCTTGCCACGCGGCTGCGCCACGACCTCGATGCCCGTCTCGGCCGGATGCTCAGGGTCGGTCATCTCCAGATGTGCCTGGCCACCCGGAAACAGCATGGCGAAGATCTCGCGGAAGTTCGCATCGACCTTCTCGAAGGTCACCAGGAAGGCCTTGCGCATCTTACGGTCAATGGCCACGGTGATCTTGGTGAGCGCCTTGCGCGCGCTCTCCAGATCGGCCAGCTGCTCCTCGATGTAATCGGCGCGGCGCTTGAGCTGCTCGTACTCCTCCATGGCAACCTGGTTCACAGGGCCCAGGTTGTTGATCTGGCGCACGAGCTGGTTGAGCTCACGCTCGGCAGCGTCACGGTCGGTGGGCGCAGGAAGCATGAGCGCCTCCTCGAGCACCGTGGTGCCATCGGCGGTAATGGCCTTGATAGCCGCCTCTACCTGCACCTCAAGCTTGCCGCGAGCGACCTTGAACTCGTTTTGCGTCGCGGTGGCGGCATCGACCCGCTCCTTGGCGCGGGAGACCTCGGCCTTGGCGTCCTCAATGGTCTTCTTAAGCGAGGCCGAGTCAGCCTCCTCGAGCGAAGCCTGGTCACGCAGACGCGAGGCCCAATCCGACGCGCGCTCCAGCAGGGCCGAATAGCGTTCGTGCATGGGATCGACGCGCAGGCGCAGCAATTCGAGCGAGCGCGAGGCCTGGCGTGTTCCGCGGATACGACGGTCGATGCCCTCAAGACGATGCTCCAGGTCGGGCACGCGGCCCTTCAGCGAACGCAGGCGTTCGCTCGTCTGGGCTAGGCGAACCTTGGCGTCAGCGAGCTTGCCGGCAGCCTCGGAATCGTCACGGCGAACGCGGTCGAGTTCGTCGTTGGCCTCGGCAATCTGCAAGCCCAGATCGCTTGCCTGCGCGCGGGCCTCGTCACGCGAACGGGTGAGCTCGTCAACGCGCGGGCGCGCAGCGCGAACGGCTTCGGAAGCCTGCTCGCGGCGCTTGGAGATGCGCACGCGCTCGACCTCGGCATTGTTGGCGCTTTGCTCCAAGCGGCCGATCTCGGAGAGCAGCGAGCGGCGCTCGCCCTCAAGACGGGCGATCTCGCCGGCGGCATCGCCCTCAGCGGCACGCGCTTCCTCAACGGCCGCATTGGCCTCGACGACCTGATCCGACACATGCTCAAACACGGCAGCCAGATCGGGCTCCAGGCCCTCCAGCTCGCGAATGCGACGCTTGCGCTCCAGAGCGCCCGACGCCTCGCCGGCATCTAGCCCCACACGCACCAGGCCGCCACAGCTTACGCGGGCGCCATCGGGAGTCACGTAGGTCACACCGTCAACGACAGGCGCGGCCAGCGCGGCAGCCAAGTCATCGACCATGTAATAGCCGCCAAGCAGCGCCTCGACGACGGGTCCGTAGCCTGCGCGCACGGACAGACGATCAACCAGACGGGTACCGGCAGCGCCCTCGGCGGCAGCAGAGCCACTCACGCCGCGCGCCATCAGCAGCGCCTCACCCGAGGCCTTCTTCTGGTCCAGAGAGGCACGACCGGCACGCTCAAGCGCAGACGTATCGTCGAACAGCAGTGCATCGATATCGCCGGCGAGCAATTGCTCAACCAAGCCCTCAAGCTCGCGCGGGGCCTCGAGCACGTCGCCCAGACGACCCGAGACATCATCGCCCAGCGCACCCACCAGACGGCTCACCAGCGGCGAGCTGTCAGCAATGCGGGCATCGAGTTTCTTTTGGCTGGCAAGCTCCGAGCGCACCTCGGATAACTTGTTGCGCGCCTCACTCTCGCGGGCACGCAGGTCCTTCAGGGCCGCGCGTGCCGCCTCGGTGGCCTCACGCGCATCGACCTGAGCCTGGCGCGCTTCCTCAAGAGCGCCCTCAAGCTCCTCGGCGCGGTCGCGACGGCTCTCGAGCGAGGCCGTGACCTCCTCGAGCTGCTCGTCAATCTGCTCCAGGCGCGAGGCATACATGTTGTCCTCGACCTCGGCATTGCTCAAGGAATCCTTCACCTTGGCGAGCTCAAGCGCGGCATTATCGGCCACGCGCTGCACATCGCGTTGCTCGCGCGTGAGCTGCGAAATCTGATTGTCGAGCGCCACGCGACGCTCGTGGAGCTCAGCAGCGGCAGGACCGGCGGCGTCAACGTCCTCCTGGGCCTGCATGTGCGCGCCGGTCACTTCCTCAAGCTGGGCGCGCGCGTCCTCGAGCTCCTCGACCACGCGACGACGCTGATGCTCGGAGCTCGAGATCTGGCCGCGCATGTCGGACAGGCGCGACACCATGTTGTGGCCCTTTTCCTCGAGCAGGCGCATGTCGGAGTTAATGCGGCCGACCACATCTTGCATATGACGGCGCTGCTCGCCCAGGTCGCCCACAAACAGGCCCTTTTCCTCGAGCATGACCTGGAGCTTCTCGAGCTCGCGCTCCTTTTCGCCCAAGCGGTACTGCGCAAGCTCAAGCTCGGCGGCACCTTCCTTGGAGCGGCTCTCCAGGTCGTTCCACTGCGACTGCAGCGAACGCAGCTCGTCGACGGCCAGCATCTGCGTAAGCTCGTTCGCGCGCGAGGACAGCTCTTTGTACTTGCGCGCGCGATCGACCTGACGCTCCAGCGGTCGCAGCTGACGGGCGATTTCCTTATTGATGTCGCGAGCACGCGTCAGATGCTCGTCCATCGACTTAATCTTTTTGAGCGCACGCTCCTTGCGGCGCTTGTGCTTGGAGATGCCGGCGGCCTCCTCGATGAGAGCGCGGCGCTCCTCGGGGCGGCTCTGCAAAATGGCGTCGAGCTTGCCCTGGCTGATGATGGAATGCGTATCCTTGCCCAGGCCCGAATCGTGCAGGATGTCCTGAATGTCCATCAGGCGGCACGGACTCGAGTTGATGAGGTACTCGCTTTCGCCCGAGCGATACATGCGACGGGTGATGGCGACCTCGTCAAAATCGACGGGCAGCATATGGTCCGAGTTATCGAGCACCAGCGTGACCTCGGCGACACCCACCGGCTTGCGCGCTGACGAGCCCGAGAAGATGACATCCTCCATGGCCTGGCCGCGCAGCTGCTTGGCGCTCTGCTCGCCCAGGACCCACAGAATCGAGTCAGAGATGTTCGATTTTCCCGAGCCGTTGGGACCGACGATGACGGTCAGGCCCGGCTCAAACGTCATATGGGCGCGGTCGGCAAACGACTTGAACCCTTTGAGCGTGAGGGACTTGAGATACACGGTTCCTCGCTTACACGTGCTTCTTGTTCAGAATCACGCCGTTGGTGGTGTAACCCATGCGGTCGAGCGCTTCGAGCGCGGCGGCTCCCTCGGCTTCTTTCTTTGAGGAGCCGGAACCGCGACCCTGGCGAATACCATCGATCAAAACCACGGCGGTAAAGGTGGGCGCATGCGCTGGGCCCTCGGAGCCAACGAGCTTATACGCCGGGGGTTCGTGACCGTCGGCTTGCACGCACTCCTGCAAAAACGACTTGGGGTTTGCAGGATGCTCGGCACGCTCGGAAGCCAAATGCGGTTTAAGCGTACGATGGATAAACTCCGCTGCGGCATCCCAGCCGGCATCCAGGTACAGTGCGCCCACGAGCGACTCGTAGACGTTCTCGAGCGCCGAATGCAGGCCGCGCGCACCGGTACCGGTCTCGGAGGCACCAAAGATGATGATGTCGTCGATACCCAGCTCGTGGGAGACTTCCGACAACGTGGCGCCCGAGACGAGCGACACCTTCAAGCGGGTGAGCTTGCCCTCGTCAAACTCGGGATAGGACTCAAAGAGCGAACGGGCGACGACGGCGCCCAAAATGGAATCGCCCAAAAACTCCAAGCGCTCGTAGCTTGCCGAGACAGGCTGGCCTTCGACGGCCGAAGGATGCGTGAGGGCCGCGCGCAGCAGCACCTTGTCATTGAACTCGTGGCCCAGAATCTCCTGGGCGCGCGTAAGTCGTTCGGATAAAGCCAAGACTTAGGCCTCCTTGGCAGCTTCGATAGCGTCGACGGCGTCGGCGACAGAGTTGAGCGAGAGCAGGGTCTCGTCATCGATCTCGAGGTTGAACTCGTCCTCGATAGCCGTAACCAGCTGCAGGCGCTCGAGCGAGTTGGCATCGAGGTCGTCAAAGGTGGTCTCATCGCTAATTTCGGCAACATCGACGCCCAGAACGTCAGCAGCGACCTCGGCGATCTTGTCGAAGATTTCGGAGCGGTCCATAGCGCTTCCTCTCATAGTGCATGAATACCAAAAGAATGGTACCGCCCGGGCGGTACCAAGACACGGTTCTGATTCTACCCCACGACGTGCGCCGCGAAGCACATAACAGCACTCTTACTCGCTCTTATAAAACGATACCGTCCATAGAGTTGGCGACATTCTCGACCAGCCCGGCGCGCACGGCTTCGGCCGCCGCAAGCGTACCGTTTTTAACAGCCTCGACCGAGGTGGCACCATGGCCGATCAGGACCACGCCGCGCAGGCCCAAAAGAATCGCGCCGCCCTTGGCGTCGCCCGAAAGCTTGGCTTTAATCTCGCGCATCTGCTTTTTGATGAGCAGCGCGGCGATCTTGGTGCCGAGCGAGGCCATAAAGGCACCCTTGAGTTCCTGCAGCAAAAACTTGGCAGCGCCCTCGGTGGCCTTGAGCGCGATGTTGCCCGACATGCCGTCGGCGACCACGACGTCAAAATTGCCCGACGTAAGATCGGTGCCCTCGCAGTTACCAACAAAGCCGGGAACGGCGGCTTTCATGGCCGGGAAGCAGGCCTTGGTAAAGTTGGAGCCCTTCTCGTCCTCGGTGCCGTTGGCAAGCAGGCCCACGCGGGGATGCTCGATGCCCAGGACGACGCGGGCATAGGCGCTACCCATCTGGGCAAAACGCACCATGTCATCGACCTCGACATCGGGGTTGGCGCCCATATCGCACAGCACCGTCAGACCGCCGGCGCGATTGGGCAGCGCATTGGTCAGACAGGGGCGCACCGGCTGCTTCTTGCCTTCGGCCTGATACCTAAACGGCGTCACATAGGCGGTGGCGGCGGCGGTCATGGCGCCGGTGGAGCCGGCAGAGAAGAACGCGTCCGCATTACCCTTCTTGATGGCGCGACACGACAGCACGATCGACGACTTGCGTTTGGTCATCACGGCGCGAATGGGATCGTCATCCATGGCGATAACGTCAGGTGCCTCAAGGGCCTCAACACGTGCATGGGAAGCGGCAAAGGGATTGACGATTTCGGCGGGGCCAGCTGCCAAGACCTCGATATCGGGATCGGCGGCAAGTGCAGCCTCGATACCATCGAGAACAACCTGAGGTTTCTCGTCTCCGCCCACAACGTCTACACAAACGCGAACGTTACTCATATACATGCTCCTTATACAAAAATGGCCGACTCATTGAGCCGGCCATTGTGGTTCCATTTGGAACGGCATCGCATCCAGAGTATACCGTTACTCGGTAACGATAACCTCGCGGTCCTTGTAGAAACCGCAGCTGGGGCACACGTGGTGCGGAAGCTTGACAGCGCCGCAACGGGGGCACGTGGACTGAGCCGCAGCCGAGATCTTCATGTTGGCGGAACGGCGGGTGTGAGTGCGGATACGACCCTGCTTTTGTTTAGGTACGGGCATAGTGACCTTCCTTATGAACTATCCAGTGTGGCGATTACGCGCAAGTAGCGATACTACCACAGTTTTACTCATCAAGCTTGAGATTCTTCAATGCTGCAAATGGATTTTCCGTGGCAGCGGCCCATTCTGCCTCTGCCTGGGCGGCGCAATCGCATTGCTCGACGTTGAGATTGCAACCGCATGTGGGGCACAGACCGCGGCAATCGGGCTTGCAGAGCACCACAAACGGCGTGTCCATGACGACCGCGTCGTTGATGGGCTCACCCAGATCGACGATGCGGTCCTCACACAGGAGCTCGTAGCCGTCCTCGTAGGCCTCGGGATCCTCGGGCTCCTCAAAGAGGTAGAACTCCTCGATCTCGCCGGCGATATCAAACGAGGCGGGCTCCAGGCAACGGTCGCACTCGCCGGTGGCGTGCGCGCGGACCATGCCCGTGAGCAAGACACCGGTACCGGCATTGGTAAAGACAACGTCGTAGTCGATGCCGTCCTGAAGCTGGTACTCCTTCTCGCCCACCGTGTAGGTGGCGACATCGACCTTACCGGTCAGCGGATACGAATCTCCAGGAAACTCGAGCTGCTCGGAAAGATCGACGGTAACGCTCGGGAACTCAGCCATTACCACTGACCATTCTGTTGGGCGGCACCCTCGTTGAGCTGCTGACGGCAACGGGTAACGGTGCCAGTCAGGCTCTTGAGGTTCTCCTCCAGGTGCGTAAAGACCTGCTCCGCGTAGTCCTCGGCAGCATAACGCGTCTCGCGCTCGTACTGCTGGGCACGATCGCGGATGTCGTCGGCCTGCTGCTGCGCAAGGCGGACGATCTCCTGCTCACCGGCAATGGTGAGGGCCTGCTGCTGAGCGTCGGCGATGATGGAATCGGCCTGAGCGGCGGCGGAAGCCATAAGCTCCTCGCGCTCCTTAAGGATACGGCGGGACTTCTGCCACTCCTCGGGATAGCTCATGCGGATCTCGTCGAGGATATTGAAGAACACGTCGGCGTCGATGACCTTGAACTGAGCGTTCTTGCCGAAAGGCGGCTTGGCTTCCTCGATCAGCCCTTCGAGCTCATCGACCAAGCTGACGATCCTATCGCCAGGAAAATTCTCGCCCGGCATCCGGTCTCCTTTCATAGGTAACATATCATCGTGCTAGTTTACCACATGCCACCAGGCAATAAAAAACGTCACGAAAAGCGATGTCTGAGCGCTTCGACCACGTTGGGCGGCACAAACGTCGATACATCGCTGCCGAGCGAGGCGATCTGGCGAACGACCGAGCTCGAGATGTAACCGTACTGCGGAGCACTCATGACAAAGATGGACTCCAGCTCGCTATCCAAGCGATAATTGAGGTCGGCCTGCTGCAGCTCATACTCAAAGTCGGTCATGGCGCGCAGGCCCTTGACCACGGCCCCCGCCCCCTGCTCACGAGCGAAGTCGACCAAGAGGCCGGTAAAGGGCAGGACTTCGACGCCGTCGATATCACCGAGCGCCTCGCGGGCCAGCGCCACGCGCTCATCGAGCATAAACGTGGTGCCCACACCGTTTTTACCCTGCGACTCTGCAACAGCGACGATCACACTGGGAAAGATGCGGCGGGCGCGGCGGATCACATCGATATGGCCAAACGTGATGGGATCGAAGGTGCCCGGGACGATCACGCGGTTGATGGTGTCATTCATGGGCGTCCTCCTGAAACGTCGTGGCATCGTTGTTATCGGCATCGGTGACGGCACTATCGTCCTCACCGTCGTCATCGCCGACCCAACGAAGCAGGTCGACCGAGGTAATGCCGTAGCGCTTCTCACGTACAGTCTCAAAGCCTGCCGGATGCGCGCCCGCATCGGCGGAGGCATGCTCAAACAGGGCATAAGCGCCAGGCGCAAGCAGACCCTGCTGAGCCAGGTTCTGCAGCATTTCCTCGACCGGCTCGGCACCAAAAGCATAGGGCGGGTCGAGCAGGACCAAATCAAAGGGGCCGCCCGGTACACGACCGCGCGAGGCACTTGCCAGCATGTCGCCCGTGACCACACGCCAACGCGCACGGTCACGGCAGAGCGACTCGATATTCTTGGTAATGAGCCGCGCGGCGTTGCGATCGATCTCAAACGTCGTGAGCGAGCGGGCCCCACGAGAGAGCATCTCTAACCCTAAGGCACCGGAGCCGCCAAAGGCGTCCAGCACACGAACCTCGTCCAAATCGAAATCGAATGCCGACATGACCATAGATGCGCACGCCTCGCGCACGCGATCAGTCGTGGGGCGGGTGACATCGCGACCACGGGGCTCCTCGATCTTACGACCGCGCCATTCGCCGCCGATGATTCTCATCCTCCGCTGACCTCCTTAAAGATATGTCGATAACGCATGGCGACCGCCTCGCGCAAGGGACGCGTCGCCACAGAGTCAAGGTTGCAAGCATACCGCAAGAGCTCGACCGCGTCCAAATGGGCCCATTCGATAAGATCCTCGTCGGCGTCCAGGTCCACAAAGCGCAGGGTCACGCCGCCATGCTGACGGTAGCCCAGGATTTCGCCCTCATGGCGCAAACGCAGGTCCATCTGGGCGAGCGTAAAGCCGTCTGAGGTCTTTTCGAGCGACTGGAGGCGGTCTTGTGCCGCCGACGCGCCGCCGTTGCCCTTGGAGTGCGTCATGACCAGGCAGGTGCCCGACACGCTGCCGCGGCCCACACGGCCGCGCAACTGGTGCAGGGCCGCCAAGCCAAAGCGCTCACCGTTCTCGATGACCATGACGGTGGCGTTGGGCACGTCGACGCCCACCTCGACCACCGTGGTCGAAACGAGCACGTCGATCTCACCGCGCTTGAAGGCATCGATCACGCGGTCCTTCTCCCCCGCCGGCATGCGGCCATGAAGGCGCTCGATAGTAAGTCCCGGCAACGCCAGGCGCAGCCGGTCGAGCTCGGTTGCCGTATCGTGCAGCGGCACGGGGACGGTCACGCGGCCCTCATCGTCGCGGGCGATACCGGGGACATCCTCAAGCTCATCGGCCGAGTCGCTCGGCTCCACAAGCGGGCAGATCACGTAAGCCTGCTGGCCCTTTTCATGCGCCTCGCGAATGGCGCCGTAGGCCAGGTCGCGGCTCGACTCGGTGAGCACACGCGTCGTAACGCCCGCCCCCGGAACAGGCCGATGGCGGATGATGCTCGTGTCAAGGTCGCCGTAGACCGAGAGCGCCAGCGTGCGCGGAATCGGCGTCGCCGTCATAACGAGCAGGTCGGCACCCGGGCCCTTGGCACGCAGGGCATTGCGCTGGCCCACACCAAAGCGGTGCTGCTCGTCGATAACGACAAGCGACAGATGCTTAAACGCCACGTTATCCGAAAGGACCGCGTGGGTTCCAAAGAGGACGTCGAGCTCGCCCGATTCCAGCTGCACATGGATCTGCTCACGCTCTGCCGCCGGCGTGGCACCCGTCAGGAGCGCCCAGGACATGCCGGCCTGCGAGAGCAAGGGGCCGGTCTTATCGGCATATTGGCGCGCTAGCACACCCGTTGGCGCCATAACGCAGGACTGGGTGCCGCTATCGGCCGCAACGGCCAGCGCGCAGGCGGCGACGGCGGTCTTGCCGGTTCCGACGTCGCCCAGCAGCAGGCGGTTCATCACGCGCCCGCCATCGCACATGTCGTGCAGGATGTCTTGGAACGCGGCCTCCTGCTCGTCGCTCAGCGAAAACGGGAGGGCCTGCTTAAGCGCAGCCAGATGCTCGCCCGCGGTGTGGGCGTAGGGAACGACCTCGACCATGCCACCGTCGTTGCGCAGACGCAGCGCCAGCTGAAGGTAGAGGCACTCCTCGTAGGCAAGCCGTGCGCGCGCGATATCGCGCTCGGCCATGCTCGATGGAAAGTGAATTGAGCGCAGCGCACGAGCATTGCTCATCAGGTGGCGCTTGACGCGTAAGCGTGCGGGAATCGGGTCGAAGGGATTGCCGACAACCTCGAGCGCGCCGCTTACGATGCGGCGCATCCACGCCTGGCTCACGCCATCGCTCACATAATGGACCGGCAGTATGGTGCCCGCGGCACGCCCATCCTCGAGCTTTTCGAAATGCGGCGAGGCCATCTGCTTAAAGCCGTAGGCAAACTCGACCTTACCCATCACGGCCAGGCGGTCGCCCTGCTTAAACTGCTGGGCAATCCAGGGCTGACGGAAAAAGGCGACCTGCAGCACGCCCGTCTCGTCCACCAGCGAGACCTCGGTCACCTGCATACGCGGGCGGGGCTGCTTTTGAACGATACGATCGACCGTGGCGACAATCGTGCACACGGTACCGATGGGCGCCATCTCGATGGACCAGGAGCGCGTAAAGTCGAGATATCGGTGAGGGATATGGAGGAGGAGGTCCCCCACCGTCCGAATTCCCAGACGGCGAAGGGCCTCCTCACGTTTACCCGAAACATATTTGAGTCGCGCGATATCCTCGTCGAGCGCATTGCTCTGGGCAAAGCGCTCCGAGACGCGCGGCACGGAGCACGGCTCGGACATGGGTAGATGCCTACTCGATCGAGAAGATCACGGGATAGAGCGGCTGCTCACCACGATGGGCGTCAATCTCCAGGTCGGGCTGAGCCTCCTCGATGGCGTCGACGATCTCCTGGAAGGCCTCATCGGACAGCTCCTCGCCGGCCAGAATCGTCAGCGCGTCGCCCTCCTCTTCCTCCTGCATGCGGTTGATGCAGTCGAGCGTGACCTGTTTCACATCGGAGCCGACCACGTCGATGGAGCCGGCAATGATACCCATGACGTCACCGGAGTGAATTGGAGAGCCGTCAGAGGCGCTGGAATCGCGCACGGCACGGGTGACCTCGCCATCCCGAACCTCGCTGATGGCGTCGACCATGGCGGCGACGGCGTCCTCGAGCTCGGAATCGGGCAGGACTGCGAACAGCGCAGAGAACGCCTGCGGGACGGTCTTGGTGGGAACGACGGAGACCTTCTTGTCGGTGCAAGCAGAAGCGGCAGCCTCGGCAGCCATGCGGATGTTGCCGTTATTGGGCAGGATGATGACCGAGGTCGCGTTGACCTGGTCGACGGCGCCCAGCAGGTCGGCAGTCGAGGGGTTCATGGTCTGGCCACCGGAGACAATCACGTCAACGCCGAGGGACTTGAGGATGTCGGCCTCGCCCGAACCGGCGGCAACGGCGACAAAGCCCAACGCCTTGGCAGGCTCAGCGGCCTTTTCCTGGTCCTCATGAATCTTGGCGGTACGGTCGTGGGCCTCCATCTCCATGTTGTGGATAAAGACCTCGTAGATCTGACCAAGCTGCAGCATGTGCTCGAGCACCAGGTTAGGCGTGTTGGAGTGCACGTGAATCTTGTAGTCGGGGTAGGCACCCACGAGCAGCTCGCAGTCGCCCATGGAGCCCAGGAACTTAAGGCACTCGTCCTCGTCAAACGGGGCGTCGGCCTTAAAGAGGAACTCATTGCAGTAGCGGAACTCCGAGCCCTCCCAGTCGTCGTTGGCCTCAATCTCAACGCGACCAAGGGCCGCGTCGCGGGCAGAGCCGGCTGAATCAAACGTGGCGGAGAAATCCTCGACAACGGTGCTGCGGCCAAGCGCGGCGGCAACAAAGTTCTCCAGGAAGATGGCAAAGCCAAAGGCGCCGGAGTCGACCACGCCGTTCTCCTTCAGAACGGGCAGCAGGTCGGGCGTGCGGGCGACGGACTGGTAGGCCTCGACGACGATGGCATCGAGCGCGTCCTCGGCCGAGAACTTCTTCTTTTCGCACTCGTCGGCCTTGGTCGAAACATCTCGCAGGACCGTGAGAATCGTGCCCTCGATGGGCTTACGGACAGCCTGGAAGGCGACCTTGACGGCGCGGCGGAAGGCGAAGGCGATGTTGGCGGACGTGATAGGCTCATCGGCGGAGACGAGACCCTCGGCCACGCCGCGCAGAATCTGCGAGGTGATGACGCCGGAGTTGCCGCGAGCGCCCATCAGGGAGCCGTGGGTGATGGCGCCGGCGATGGCCTCCATATCGGCATCGGCGGGAAGGGCGGAAAGCTCCTTGGTCACCGAGGCGAGCGTGAGCGACATGTTGGTACCGGTGTCGCCGTCGGGCACGGGGAAGACGTTGAGCTTGTTGATCTCCTCGGCCTTGTCGGAAACGGCAGCCGCAGCGATCGGAAAACAGGTGCGAATGGTCTTTGCAATCATGGGTATTTGAATCTCCGTTTTCGGATGCTAGTTCAGACGGCTCTTGAGCGCGTCGATGTGGATGCCGATCTTAAGGCTGGCGGGATCGATCTGGGCGATCTCCTGCAGGGTGAAGGCAACGGAGCTCGAAAGATTGTGGCAGACGGACTTCATGTTGACGCCGTTCTCGAGCACGACGTGAAGATCGACCGTAAGGCCGTTCTCGTCGGCGGAGACAAGCACGCCCTTGCGGAGGCGCTGACCGGCAAGCAGGCGCACGCTCTCGGCGCCCTGGAGCTGCTCAGCCATGCCGACGACGCCATAGCACGTCATCGCGGCATAACCGGCAATATCGGCAATAACGTCGTTCGAGACGCTCAGGCTGCCGTTAATGGTCTCAGACACAAGAATCTCCTTATCTGGTGCTCGCGGCACCATGTCGTGGGAGCAATCATTGCAATATTCTACAACGACCGCGCCATGTTGAGGTGGCGGGTCACGGGATTACATCCTCGACACGAAATGTTGATACGGTAACGTTCGCGCCAGGCGATCGCGGCATGAAAAAACCCGCCACATAAGCGACGGGTTTTACAACCTGGCTCCCCGGGTAGGACTCGAACCTACAACAGCGCGGTTAACAGCCGCGTGCTCTACCATTGAGCTACCGAGGAATAGGTGCGTGCTCTCAAGCAACGAAGTTTATTATACGGACGAATCAGCTTAGGGCAAGAGCTTTTTTGAGAATTTTTCCGACCCAGTCATTGGGGACGTTCTTAAACGACCAGTCATTCAAGAACGTCCCCAATGTCTACATGAAAGCGCCCCCAAGCGGATGTGCTTGAGGGCGCCTCTTGCTTGACTAGCTCTCGATATAGTCCTTCAGCTTACTGCTACGGCTCGGGTGGCGAAGCTTGGCCAGAGTCTTGGACTCGATCTGGCGGATGCGCTCACGCGTGACGCCAAACTCGCGGCCGACTTCCTCGAGCGTACGGGGATGTCCGTCAACAAGGCCAAAGCGCAGCTCGATAACCTTGCGCTCACGATCGGCAAGCGAGTCGAGCACCTGGGTGAGCTGCTCCTGCAGCATGGAGAAGCTGGCGGCATCGGGCGGAACGATAGCCTGGGAGTCCTCGATGAAGTCGCCCAGCTGGGAATCCTCTTCCTCGCCGATAGGGGTCTCGAGCGACACGGGCTCCTGCGAAATCTTCTGGATCTCGCGGACGCGGTCGGCACTCATGTCCATCTCGGCACCGATCTCCTCGGGGGTCGGATCGCGACCCAGGTCCTGGAGAAGCTGGCGCTGCACGCGAACGAGTTTGTTGATGGTCTCGACCATGTGCACGGGAATACGGATGGTACGGGCCTGGTCGGCGATAGCGCGCGTGATGGCCTGACGGATCCACCACGTGGCGTACGTGGAGAACTTAAAGCCCTTCTGGTAGTCGAACTTCTCGACGGCGCGGATCAGACCGAGGTTGCCCTCCTGGATCAGGTCCAAGAACAGCATGCCGCGACCGACGTAGCGCTTGGCGATGGAGACGACCAGACGCAGGTTGGCGCTGATGAGCGCCTGCTTGGCCTCGAGACCCACGTTCTCGATACGGGTCAGGCGACGCATCTCGGCGCGGGTAAGCTCGATCTCGCCCGCCTCGGCGGCCTCGAGCTTCTCGGTGGCATCGAGACCGGCCTCGATCTTCATGGCCAGATCGACCTCTTCGGAGGCGGTCAGCAGGTCGACCTTACCGATCTCCTTAAGGTACATACGAACCGGGTCGCCGGTCAGCATCACCGTGGAGGCATCGATGCCGCGCACGCGCGAGCGCGAACGGGACGTACGCACGGTGCGCTTCTTCTTGCTCTTGGAAGAACCCATCTCGGCGTCGGCCTGACGGGCCATCTTAAGCTCGTGATCGTCGAGTGAACCGGAATCGTGCTCGTCGTCATCGAAATCATCGGTATCGCTATCGTTATCGTCATCTTCGACGCCCATGGGAGCGTCGTCGTTTCCGCTCGCGGAGATAATCTGGATGCCGCTGTTGCGCAGCGCGGAATACACCGCGTTGAGTTGCTCGTCAGATACATCGATATCCTTCAGGGCGACCTGAATCTCGTCCTCGGTTACCGAAGTCCTGTTTGAGCCGCTGCCCATGAGCTTTGCAACGTAGGATTCCAGCCCAGTACCCGTGCTCTCACTCTTATTTGGCACAGATTCTCCCTTCATAGTCCACAGGACTCATTACTTTAGCACACACCTACACGTCTATACCCAAAATTCAGACTGGATATAGGCGCAAATACGCTGGTTGACCACAACATCTAGGCCTGCTCGGCGCCCGCAGTCTCCAAACCGATCAAACGGAACGGATCCGCCACGCCGCCGATCGACTTTTGGAGCTCACGCTGGCGCTGAGAATCTTGCATCGCCTGCATCGTCAGCACACGGCGTGCCTCATCGTCGAGCGACCGGTCCTGGCGAAGCTTGGCCTGTGCGGCGCGCATGCGGCGCTTGATGGTGTAGAGCTCGAGGGTGTCGAGCATAAACACGATGTTCGTCTCGGTGGGGTGCTTACTCGTCGACGAAATGCGCCCGGCACTAACAAGCGACGCTGCCTCGGGACACACGGCGCGCGCCGCATCCATGCACGCCGTGGGGTCGGTGCCCGGCGGCGTCGCGAGCACGGCCCACGCGATGGACTCGTGACGCGGATCCACCCACTCGATCGAGCAGATGCGATCGGCATACGTGCGGAACAGGTCGGGGTAGCTCGTGAGCATCGTCAGCAGCTCGCGCTCCCCCGCCAAAGACTTTCGCTCTAGGTCGGTCAGCACGATCGGCATCGTCGGCGACGCGGGTGCGCCCATTATATCGGCGACCGGTGCCGCGCCATCCATACCAACCGGCACATCAATCGGCGGCATATCGTCGACAGCCTCGACCGGCGCGGCCCCGTAGGCCTCGAGCGGCACATAGTCGTACGGTTCTTCCTCGACCGGTGCGGACACCGGCGGCGTCGCCCCCGACGCCCAAGCGCCGCGAGGCGCCCCCTGCGAACCAGACGCCCGACCGCCCGCGCTGCCTGCACGCTCGGCCTGCGCCCGCTGGCGCTCGTAGTTCTGCTCGCGACGACGCTCGGCGTCCTCGCGCTTGGCAACATCGCGAAACACACGGCCCGAGCTCGAGCGCACCGTCTCCAGATCCAAACCCAGCAGGTCGGCAATCTGGATAAAGTACGTATCGATCATGTAGCTATCGCGCAGCGGATAGATGAGCGTCAGTGCATCCTCGAGCGCCTTGGCACGACCGCCCGGCGTGGTAATGTCGCTCGACTCCTGCAGTGAGCGGTACACAAAGTCCATGAGGGGTTCGGCGGCATCGATGCGCGCCTGCAGAGCCTCGCCACCATGCGCGGTGATGAACTCCATGGGGTCGTTGCCGTCGGGAAGCACCACGCAGCGCAGGTCCATCGAATCCTGCTCGATAAACTGAATCGCGCGGCGTGCGGCCTTTTGACCGGCGGCGTCGCCATCGAACATATATACAATGCGCTTGGCAAAGCGGGTGAGCGTCTTTACATGATGTTCCGTCAGCGCCGTGCCCAGCGTGGCGACGACGTTTTTAATCCCCGCCTCCCAGCAGGCGATACAGTCGGTATATCCCTCCACCACGATGGCGGTATCCTGCGCGACGATAAACTCCTTGGCCCAGTTAAAGCCATAGAGGTTTCGCTTTTTATGGAACACGCTCGTCTCGGCGGTGTTGAGGTACTTAGGCTGGCCGTCGCCCATAATGCGCCCGCCAAAGGCGATGTTATGACCCTGCTCGTCAAAAATGGGAAACATCACGCGGTCGTAAAAACGGTCGGCAAGCTGCCCGCGACCACGGCTCACGGCCACATTGGCGTCGATCATCTCCTGCGGGGTAAAGCCCGCCTGCGACAGATGCGACACCAGCGCATTGCGACCCGGTGCAAAGCCCAGGCAGTAGCGGCGGCAGACATCGCCGCCCATACCGCGACTGGCGAAGTACTCGCGCGGACGGCTGTCCTTACCGCGCATAAGCATGGTGTGATAGAACTGGGCGGTTTCCGCACATAGGTCGTAGATGCGGGCGCGCTTGGTGCCGCGCTCGCGATAAGCGCCGGTATCGTGCAGCTCAATGCCGGCACGGTCGGCCAGGTAGCGAATCGACTCGGGAAAGCTCAGGTTCTCGCGCTTCATGATGTAGGTGAAGACGTCGCCGCCCTCGCCACAGCCAAAGCAGTGCCACACCTGCGTGGCAGGGATAATGTGAAACGAAGGGGTCTTTTCGCCATGGAAGGGGCAGCAACCCCAAAACTCATGGCCGCGGGGCTTGAGCTCAACCGTTTCCTGCACGATGGCAACCAGATCGGACGCAGCGCGTACCTGGTCTTTTTCCTCATCGCTAATCACAGATGCTCACCCCCTGATCACCCAAATGATGACGGATATCGTCAATATTACCCTCGACGGTCGCGATAAGCTCGTCCAGCGAATCGAACACGCGCGACGGGCGCAGCCAGCGCGTAAAAGCCAGCGACACCGAGGCGCCGTACAGGTCGCCTGTATACCCGATCAAGTTGGCCTCGAGATGAGCCGAGGCGGCATCGTCGGCATACGTCGGCGGCAGGCCCACATTGACGGCAGCAGGCCACACGGTATCGTCGACCAGCACCAGGCCCTCGTAGACGCCATCGGCAGGAACCTGGATGCCCTCGGGCACCTGAATATTTGCCGTGGGAAAACCCATGTCGGAGCCCTGGTGACGACCTCCGGCAACAACACCTCGCAGCATGTACGGGCGGCCGAGCAGCTCGGCGGCAAGCTCAACATGTCCCTGGCGAAGCTCCTGGCGAATACGGGTGGCGCAGACCGTCTGTCCATCGACGCACAGCAACTCGTGGCCATAGACGTCAACGTCGCGCTCGGCTCCCCATTCTTTCATCTCGGCAACGCCCGAGGCACCGCCGCGGCCCAGCCTAAAGTCGCTGCCCACGCGAATCGAGCGGATATCGACCACATGCGACAGCAGTTTAAGAAAGCCCGCGTGGTCGAGTGCCGCCACCGAAGGCGTAAAGGGAACAGCCACGACCGCATCGACCCCGGTGAGAGCCAGGGCATGCAGACGGTCGGCCGTCGTCATCAGTTTTTGAGCAGGCGAGGGGCTCAGCACCACGTCCGGGTCGGGATCGAAGGTGACCACGACAGCCTTGCAGCCATGGTTACGCGCATCGCGAACGACCGCGTCGATCAGTTCGCGATGCCCCCTATGCACGCCATCGAACACGCCGATGGCGATCGACGCGGCGCCCAGGCACGCGCAATCATCAAATGCATCGGCGACGATGCGGGCCTCATCCGACTCGCCCGCGAAAAAAATACGCGCGAGCTCGTGGGAGGTCAGCATCATCGAACACCGCCAATCGCCTGCGGAAAGACGTGCTCCATTACAAAGCGACCACCCTCGATACGGGCGAGCGCCTTGAGCCCGCCATCGAGCACCAGCGCAAACGGCGCCTTCGATGCATCGAAGCCCGCAAGCGCACGCTCAATAGGAATACGACGTCCGCACAGCAGATCGTCGGCAAGGTCGCCCGGCAAGTCGACGCGCGTGGCACCCAGTGCCGCAATGGGATCCAGGGCAAAACCGTCAGCGGACTCGGCAGAAAGCTCCTCGACCGTATGACAGGCGCCAATGGAAACAACGCCGGAGGCCGTACGGCGCAGCGCGGAAATGTGCGCCGCGTTGTCGCAGGCACGACCCAGGTCGCGAGCGAGCGCACGGATATAGGTGCCCTTGCTCACCGAAAACGCCACGGTCCAAACGCAAGCGTCGGCATCACCGCTCACGGCAATCAGATCGGCGGAGTATACCTCGACCGGACGCGGGGGCAGCGACACGGCATTGCCCTCGCGCGCAGCCTTATAGGCGCGCACGCCGTTGACCGAAATGGCCGAAAACGCCGGCGGCACCTGCATCTGCGGACCCAACATGGCACACAGACGCTCGCGGGCATAGGCCGGATCGCGCAAGTCGTCGGCAACGGGCACCGTGCGGACGGCCTCGCCCTCCGCATCATCGGTATTGGTCTCGACGCCAAACAAGATGTCGGCGACGTAGCTTTTGGTATCGAGCGTGAGCATGCCCAGCAGACGCGTGGCCTGCCCCACGCCCACCACCATGACACCCGATGCCATGGGGTCGAGCGTTCCGGCATGACCGACGCGCCGCTCATGGAGGGCGCGTCGGCATTGCGAAACCACGTCGTGGGACGTGCAGCCCACCGGCTTATCGACGGCGAGCAGCATATTAAGTTGAGAAGGTGTACGACGAGCCATGTACCATCCAAAAAGTTAGAGCTCGACGGTCACCGAAGCGGGATCCTCCCCTACCAGCTCGGCCAGCATGGGAAGTGCCGCGGTGAGCGTCTCGGAAATCGTTCCGGCGTTGGTAAAGCCGGCGGCAGCGTGGTGCCCACCTCCGCCAAAATTGGCCGCAATCTCGGAAACATCAAGTTCGCCCTTGGAGCGCAGGTTACCGCGCACCTTGGTATCGCCCTCGATGCCCTTAAGGAACAGGCAGACCTCGACGCCCATCACTGAGCGCACCACATCGACCAGGCCGTCGCACTCATCAGAGGTGACGCCGCATTCCTTAAGGTCACTTTCGTACGCATAGCTATACGCCACGCGCCCGTGCGCGACCGTCTTGATGCGACCCATGACGATGGACTTGAGGTGCAAGAACTCGACACGCATGCTCTGATAGACCTCGAGCGCGACGCGTGCCGGATCGGCACCGTGCGCCACCAGGCGAGAGGCAGCATGAAACGCGGCAGCATCGGCGTTCTGATACTGAAAACGACCGGTGTCGGTGACCAGGCCACACAGCAGGCAAGTCGCGATGCTGTCGCTTGCGGTAATGCCACAATCGGCCAAAAAGCGGTCGATGATCATGGCGCAAGCAGCGGCATTGACACACCTAAGGCTGACCTCGGCAAACTCCTCACGCGCCGGGTGATGGTCAAAACACGCCACGTGGGCCGAACGACGCAGCACCTCGGCAGAATTATTGAGGCGCTCGACGACCGGCACGTCCACCGAGATGAACAGGTCCGGGTTGCCGGTGTAGGCAGAGGCCGGCACCAGCAGATCGGCACCCTCCATAAAACGGTAGATGCGCGGAACGGGATCGTCGTCTGCCAGCAGCAGGGCGATGTCCTTGTCGGGGAACACCTTCATAAGCGAAAGGCCCAGGCCCAACACGGAGCCCAGGGCATCGCCGTCGGGAGAGGTGTGACCCGAGATCGCAATGGAGGACGCATCCTCGATGAGCTCGAGGATGCGTCGTTTAATATCTGCAGACTCGCACGAGGCGAGGTCGGCGGAATTAGTCATCTAAAGCTGCCTCCTGGGCGACATCCGCTATCGGGTAGCCGTCCTCATCCTTTTCGATCGCAAGCGTGGCCGGAACGTTTTCCAGCGCACGCGTGATGCGCTCGGCCTCGTCGGTCGAGCGATCGATACGAAAATCGAGCTCGGGCGTGACGCGCCAATCAAGCGAGCGAGCCAACAGACTGCGGATGCGGCCCTTGGCGCTGGCGAGCGCCTCCATGACCTCATCGTAGCGGCTCGCATCGCACGACACGTACACGCGCGCGAACGAACGGTCCACCGCGACCTCGACCGCGGTCAGGGTGACCAGGTCGAGTCGCGGATCGGAAACCTCAAAGAGCAGGATATAACCGAGCTTCTCGCGGAGCTGCTCGCCCAAACGGCGGGTTGCCTGCGTTTGCTTCATAGCGCTACCCCCTACTCGGTACGGGCAACCTGGTCGATGCGGTAACCCTCGATCTGGTCGCCGGGCTTGATGTCCTGGAAGTTCTCCAGGCCAATGCCGCCCTCGGAACCGCTCTTGAGGCTCTTGGCCTCGTCCTTGTAGTGGCGCATCGAGGCAATCTTGCCGTTGAAGACCACAATGCCGTCACGCACCAGGCGCACGGAATCGGTCGCGGCGATCTCGCCCTCCTCCACGCGGACACCGGCGGCGATACCGACTTTGGGCACCTTGAAGGTGTCCAGGACGGTCGCGGTACCCGTGGAGACCTCGACCTCGGTGGGCTTGAGCATGCCGATGCGGGCAGCGTCGAGCTCCTCGAGGCACTTGTAGATGACGTCGTAGCAACGGATCTCGACGCCCTCGCGCTCGGCAGCGGAGCGGGCCTTGCCGTCGGGACGCACGCCAAAGCCGATGATAATGGCGTTGGAGGCGTCGGCCAGGACGACGTCGGTCTCGTTGATGGCACCGACGGCGGAGTGGATCGTGTTGATGCGGACCTCGGACTGATCCATCTTGTCGAGCGAGTCCTGAAGGGCCTCGATGGAACCCTGGACGTCGGCCTTGATGATCAGGTTGAGCTCCTTGACCTCTGCGTCGGCGATGGTCTCGAAGAGGTTCTCGAGCGTGACGTGCTTCACGCGGCTCTGCTCCTCGATACGTGCCTTGAGCGAACGCTCATCGGCCAGGGCACGAGCCTCGCGCTCGTCCTCGAACACGCGGAACTCGTCACCGGCGTTGGGCACGGACTGCAGGCCCAAGATCTCGACGGCGTCGGAGGGACCGGCCTCGGTGACGGCGTTGCCCTTGGGATCGAGCATGGCGCGGACGCGGCCGTAGGTAAGGCCGGCGACCAGCGTATCGCCCACGTGCAGGGTACCGCGGGTCACCAGCACGGTAGCGACCGAGCCGCGGCCCTTGTCGAGCTTGGCCTCGAGGACGTTGCCGGAGGCAAAGGTGTCGGGGTTGGCCTTAAGCTCGAGCACGTCGGCCTGGAGCAGCACGGTCTCGAGAAGGTCGTCGATACCGATCTTCTGCTTGGCCGAGATGTTGACGAACATGTTCTGTCCGCCCCACTCCTCGGGGATGATGCCGTACTCGGTGAGCTCCTGGCGCACGCGGTCGGGGTTGGCGCCCGGCTTATCGATCTTGTTGACGGCGACGACGATGGGTACGCCGGCGGCCTTGGCGTGGTTGATCGACTCGATGGTCTGAGGCATGACGCCGTCGTCAGCAGCAACGATCAGGATGACGATGTCGGTCACCTTGGCGCCGCGGGCACGCATGGCCGTAAAGGTCGCGTGACCCGGGGTATCGATGAAGGTGATCTTGCGGTCGTTGATCATGACCTGCGAAGCGCCGATGGCCTGCGTAATGCCGCCCGCCTCGCCGGCAGCGACGCCGGTGTGACGGATGGCGTCGAGCAGCGACGTCTTGCCGTGGTCGACGTGACCCATGACGGTGACGACCGGGGCGCGAGGCTTAAGGTCGGCGGGATCGTCGTAGAACGAGAAGGTGTTCTCCTCCTCGGGGGTGATGATCTTGATCTGACGGCCAAGGTCGTCGGCAACGAGCTCGACGAGGTCGTCGGACATGGACTGCGTCATCGTGAGCGGCGTGCCCAGCAGGAACAGGCGCTTGATGATGTCGTTGGCCGGAACGTCGAGCGCCTCGGCGAGCTCCTGGACGGTAACGCCCTGGGAGACCTTGATGGCGTCGAGCTCCTCGGGGTTCACGCCCTGGGCCAGCGCCTCCTCTATCTTGCGCTCCTCCTGAGCCTTGGCAGCCTCGCGCTCGCGCTTCTCCTTGCGCTTCTTGCGGCGACCGGTGGACTCGCGAGAGGCCTCCTCGACGGCAGCACGAGCCTCCTCGAGCACCTTCTCGCGGCTGTACTCCTCGGCCTCGCGAGCCATGCGGCTGTAGTGGTCCTCTTCGTTGTTGTGACCGCCCTTGCGTTTCTTGCCCTTGCCCTGCTTGTCGGGGTTGGGGAAGTCCATGCCAGCAGCGACGTTGTTGCTGGCGTTGGTGCGATGGCTGTGCGGACGGCTCTCGGAGGCGTTGCGCTCGGAGTTGTTGTCGGAGGCGTTGCGATCGTTACGACGGCCACCGCGGCGGTCGTTGTTGCCGCCACGACGGTTACCGCGCTCGGCGGCGCGCTCGGCCTTGGCCTTGTCCTCGGCGTCTTTCTTCTCCTTGAGCACGGTCTCCTGTGCGGCGATCTGGTCGAGCAGCGAACGGAAGCGCGAACCGGAGTCGGAAGCGGGAACGGCGCGGCGCTGGGCCTCGCGGGCAGCCTCCTCCTTCTCGCGGGCAAGGCGCTCCTGCTCGGCCTTCTTCTTGGCCTCGGCCTCGGCGCGGGCAGCCTCCTCGGCAGCCTGGGCTGCGGCAAACTGGCGGCGCTCCTCCTCGCGGGCCTTCTCGGCGGCGATGCGCTCGCGCTCGGCCTCAGCGGCGCGAGCGGCCTCCTCGGCGGCAGCTGCCTGCTCCTCGGCCTGCTTGGCGGCCTCGACTTCCTGAGCGCGGGCCTCGATCACCGAGGCGAGCTGCTTGCGGACCATGGCGACATAGGCGTCCTCCAAGGTGGAGGAAGCGGACTTAGCGGGAATCTTCATATCGGCGAGATGACCCATCAGTTCCTTGGAGGTCATGCCGAACTCTTTGGCCAGGGTGGACACACGGACTTTTGCCATATGACTTCACCTACCCTTTCTGGCACCTTGGGTGCCTAGAGACTGAACGAGCGTGGGAGACGCGCCGGGACCCGCCCGGCGCGACCGCGCGCTAGATCAGGTCCTCCGCATCATCGAAGGCGTCGGTGTCATGGACACCGCAGAAACGGGAGCCGGGACGAGCCTGGTTGCGGCACTGGATGCCGTCCTCGGACACGTACTCGCAGCGGCGGACGTCCTCGTCCTCCTCGTCACCGATCAGGTCGGCGGCGGGCTCCTCGTGAACGGGAACGTTCTTGAGGATGTCGGCGGCAAGCGTCTCGGACTTGATGTCGATGTGCCAGCCGGTCAGGCGCGCGGCGAGGCGGGCGTTCTGGCCCTCCTTGCCGATGGCGAGGGACAGCTGGTCGTCGGGCACGATGACGCCGGCGTAGGCCTTCTCCTCGTCAATGAGGACGCGGGTGACCTTAGCGGGCGACAGGGCGTTGGCGACATAGACGGCAGGATCGGCATCCCACAGGATGACGTCGACGCGCTCGCCACGGAGCTCGCCCACGACAGCGCGAACACGGCTGCCCTTGGGGCCGACGCAGGCGCCCACGGGATCCAGACGATCGTCAAGCGAGTGGACGGCGACCTTGGAGCGCTGGCCGGGCTCGCGGGCGATCGACTTGATCTGGACGGTGCCCTCATAGATCTCGGGCACCTCCTGCTCAAACAGACGACGCATGAGCTCGGGGTGGGTACGGGAGATGACAATCGGCGGACGGCTGTGCTCGCCGCGAACCGGCTGCAGGTTGGAGTTGGGGTCGCGAACGTCGATGATCACGGCCTTGATGTGCTGGTTGTGCAGGTAGCGCTCGCCCATCGGACGCTCGTTGCGCTCGTTCTCGTAACGACGCTGGTCGAAGTGCGGAAGCTCGGCCTCGACGCCCTCGCGGATCTTGACGATCGTGAAGTCGGGCGTGGACTGCAGCACGGTACCGCTGATGAGGTCGCCGATGCGGCCGGAGAACTCCTCGTAGATCTGCTCGCGGGCGGAGTTGCGCACGATGGCGTTGATCTCGGCCTTAGCGTGCTGGGCAGCAATGCGGCTCGTGTTCTTGGGGGTGACGTCGATCTCCTCGAACTCGGTGAAGTTGCCCTCCTCGTCCATGGAATCGTCGATCGGCTCCAGGCGGTAGACGTAGATCTTGCCGGTGGTGCGGTCGATGGTCACCTTGGCGCCCCACTCAAGATGCAGGATCTCGGCATAGCTCTTGGCGAGCGACTGCTCCAGGCGGTCGATCAGGTAGAGCTGGTCGATGTGCTTCTCCTGGCAAAGCTCCATCAGGGCGGACATCATGTCGGATGCTGCCATCTTACTTTCCTTCCTTCGCGGGCTTGAAGTCGTAGGTGGGCTTCAACTTGCACTTTTTAACATCAGAGAAATCGAGGGTAACGGACTCGCCGTCCTCGAGCTCGAGGGTCACGCTCGTCTCGGTGGCGGAGGCAATCTTGCCGGCGTACTTGCGACGGCCCTCGGTGGCGGTGGAGGTGAGCTCGCAGTTCTCGCCCACAAAGCGGGCAAAGTCACTCGGACGGCGCAGCGGGCGCGCCATGCCCGGGCTCGACACCTCAAGCGTATAGCTCGAAGAGATGGGGTCGAGCTCCTCAATCACATCGCCGACCCACTTGGTGTTGGCCGTGACGTCGTTGAGCGACAGGCTCTGACCCTCGGCACCCTCGATACGCACGCGCACGCAGGGGGCCTTGGTGGCACCCACGAGCTCGACGTCGACGATGTCGATATCGTGCTGGGGAGCGACGGCCTCGAGCGCGTCGATGATCGCCTGCTCGGTCTTGGTCTTGACCATTGCGGCACCTCCATCCATACAAAAAAGAAGCGGGGCCGAAACCCCACTTCTTTCAATTACAACTTCATTTGCAAGCAAACTATACCAATACCTGCACAAACGTGCAACCACAACACAAACCCGCAGGTCAGCGTGAGCACAGGTTCTCCACAAGAAATGGATAATTGGGTGTTGTCGCAAGTATACATAACCAAAAAGGGAGCGACTCCATACGGAATCGTCCCCCCTCGCCTTTTCATGTCAGCTAGGCGCGCAATGCTTACTTGACCACCAGGTTGACCAGCTTGCCGGGCACGCAGATGGCCTTGACGACCGTCTTGCCGTCGAGCCACTTGGCGACGGCGGCCTCGGCGGCAGCCTGCATATCCTCATTGGAGGCATCGCGGGCAACGTCGACGCGGCCGCGGACCTTGCCGAGCACCTGGACCACGATCTGCACCGTGTCCTCAACGGACTCGGCCAGGTCGAAATCGGGCCAGGCGGCGGTGTAGGCGTTGCCCTCGCAGCCGAGCGCCTCGTGCCACAGCTCGTCGGCCCAGAACGGGCAGATGGGGGCAAGGACGCTCACGATGTCCTTGGCCACGCCGTAGCACAGCGCCTTGTCGCGGGCGGTACCCTCGGTGGCGTTGAGGTAGGCGCTCGCCGCGTTGACGAGCTCCATGACGGCCGAGATCGCGGTGTTGAACTGGCCGCGGTCGAAGTCCTCAGTGCACTTGGCGATGGTGCGGTGACGCTCGCGATAGAGCTTCATCGCAACCTCGTCGAGCGCGGACTTGTCGAAGGCCACGTTGGCGTCACCGGACTGGACGAGCTGCCAAACGATACGCCAGGCGCGCTTGATAAAGCGGTTGGCGCCCTCGACGGCCTTGGGATCCCAGTCGAAGTCCTTCTCGGGCGGGGCGATAAACAGGATCGCCAAACGCATGGTGTCGGCACCGTAGGGCTCGATGACCGAGCTCGGGGGCACGACATTGCCCTTGGACTTGGACATGGTGTCGCCGTTCTCGTCCTTGACCATGCCCTGGCACAGCAGGTTGGTGAAGGGCTCGTCCACGCTCAGCAGGCCAAGGTCGCGCAGGGCCTTGGTAAAGAAGCGGCTGTAGAGCAGGTGCAGAATAGCGTGCTCGATGCCGCCGATGTAGTTATCGACGGGCATCCAACGGTCTGCCGCCTCGCGGGAGAAGGGCAGCTCGGTGTTGTGCGGGTCGGTATAGCGCAGGTAATACCAGCTGGAGCAGGTAAAGGTATCCATGGTATCGGTCTCGCGCTTGGCCGGGCGGCCGCAGACCGGGCAGGTGGTCTCGTAGAAGTCCTTGCACTCGGCAAGGGTTTCGCCGGCGCCCAGGTCCAGGTTCTCGGGCAGCGTCACCGGCAGCTGATCCTCGGGCACGGGCACGATACCGCAGTGCTCGCAGTGGATGGCCGGGATGGGGTTGCCCCAATAGCGCTGGCGGCTGATGAGCCAGTCGCGCAGACGGAACTCGACCTTGCGACGACCGCAGCCCATGGCCTCGAGGTCGGCCACGATCGCAGCCTCGCCCTCGGAGTGCTTGCCGCCGCGCATGCCAGTGTACTTGCCGGACTGTACGAGCGTACCCTCGGCAGCGTGAGCGCAATCCCAGTCGACGGTCTCGGCATGGAAGGTATCAATGGTCTCGCCGCTGGCCTCGACGGCAGCGCGATCGTCATCGTCCAGGATGATCGGCACGATCGGCAAGTCGTACTTACGGGCAAACTCAAAGTCGCGCTGGTCGCCGCAGGGAACGGCCATGACGGCGCCGGTGCCGTAGTCGGCAACGACATAATCGGCAACCCACACGGGGACCTTCTCGCCGTTGACGGGGTTTACCACATAGCGGCCCGTGAAGGCACCGTGCTTCTCGAGGGTGCCCTGGGCACGCTCGACGGCAGAGATATGCTTGGAGTTCTCGACGATCTTGGTGACGGACTCCTCGTACTCCGTGCCCTCGACGAGCTCGTGAAGACCGGCGTACTCGGGAGCCAGGACAAAGAAGGACACGCCAAAGAGCGTATCGGCACGCGTGGTGAAGACGGTGATCTTGCCCTCGTCGCCCTCGATGGGCTCGCCATCCTGGTCGCAAAGGGTAAAGTCGACCTCGGCGCCCTCGGAGCGACCGATCCAGTTGGCCTGCATCTGCTTGACGCGCTCGGGCCAGCCGGGGAGCTTCTCCAGATCGTCGAGCAGCTCCTGGGAGTACTCGGTGATCTTGTAGTACCACTGCTCCAGGTCGCGCTTCTCGGGCTCGGTGCCGCAGCGCCAGCACTTACCCTCGGTAACCTGCTCGTTGGCCAGAACGGTCTTGCAGGTGGGGCACCAGTTGACCGGGTTCTTCTTACGGTAGACCAGGCCCTTTTCCCACATCTTCTCAAAGATCCACTGGCCCCACCGGTAGTAGTCGGGGCTGCAGGTCTTGACCATGCGATCCAGATCGTAGGAGAAGCCCATGCGCTTCATCGTGGCGAGCGCCTGGTCCATGTTCTTATACGTCCAGGCGGCAGCCTGCGTGTTGTGCTTGATAGCGGCGTTCTCGGCAGGAAGGCCAAAGGCATCAAAGCCGATGGGGTGCAGCACATCGTAGCCGCGCATGCGGGCCTGACGGGCCATGGCATCGCCGATGGTGTAGTTGCGCGCGTGGCCCATGTGCAGGTCGCCCGACGGATACGGGAACATCTCGAGCACGTACTTCTTGGGCTTGCTGTCGTCGGTGTCGACGGCAAAGAGGTTGGAGTCCTCCCAGGCCTTCATCCACCGGGACTCAATGGCCTGCGCGTCGTAGGCAGGAATCTCGTCCTTATGATCTGTGCAATCGCACATATCAGCTCCTTTAATCTTAGCTGGGGTCGGTCGGCTTAGCTTTGTTCGCTACTGCGGAGAGTCCTGCGCAAGACGAAGAGCACATTTAGTGCTCTTCTTTGCGTGCGGAACTTGTAGCGAACAAAGCTAAGCCGACCGACCCTAAGGTTAACTTGACTGATGATAGCAAATACGACAAGCGAGATGCCTGCGACTTGCGGGCATCTCGCTTTATCTAAATAACGTGGTTTTGAATCAACCACTAATTGTCACCCGCCCAAGCATGGTCGGGTTTTCCAAGTGCCGCAGATTGCTGTGAAAGAAGAGCGACGCGTACTTTGGTACGCGAGCGACGGTTTGAACGGCAAGGTGCGGTGCTTGGGAAAGCCGCTTAGCGGTAGCTGACGCTCTGCTGGGAGTCCTTGACGACTACGTCGTGGGCGCCGCCTTCGACGATGGAGGTGGAGCTTACCAGGGTCAGGCGTGCCTTTTCCTGGAGCTCGGGGATCGAGAGGGCACCGCAGTTGCACATCGTGGACTTGACCTTGTAAAGCGTACCGCCCACGCCGTCCTTGAGGGAGCCGGCGTAGGGAACGTAGGAGTCGACGCCCTCGACGAAGCTGAGCTTCGCGGCACCACCCAGATCGTAGCGCTGCCAGTTGCGTGCACGCGCGGAACCCTCGCCCCAGTATTCCTTCATGTACTGGCCGTTGACGTTGACGCGCTCGGTCGGGCTCTCGTCGAAGCGGGCGAAGTAGCGGCCCAGCATCATAAAATCGGCACCCATGGCAAGGGCGAGTGTCATGTGGTAGTCATAGACGATACCGCCGTCGGAGCACACGGGCACATAGACGCCGGTCTCCTCGTAGTACTCGTCGCGAGCGCGGCAGACGTCGATCAGCGCGGTAGCCTGGCCACGCCCGATGCCCTTGGTCTCGCGGGTGATGCAGATGGAACCGCCGCCGATACCGACCTTAATGAAGTCGGCACCGCAGTCGGCCAGGAAGCGGAAGCCCTCGGCGTCGACAACGTTACCGGCGCCGACCTTGACGTCCTCGCCGTAGTTGGCGCGGATCCACTCGATGGTGCGCTTCTGCCACTCGCTGAAGCCCTCGGAGGAGTCGATGCACAGAACGTCAGCGCCGGCCTCGATGAGCAGCGGCACGCGCTCGGCATAGTCGCGGGTGTTGATACCGGCGCCGACCATGTAGCGCTTGTCGTTATCGAGCAGCTCGTTGGGGTTGGTCTTGTGGCTGTCGTAATCCTTGCGGAAGACAATGCCCATGAGGTGATCGTTGTCGTCGACGATTGGCAGGGCGTTGAGCTTGTTGTCCCAGATGACGTCGTTGGCAACCTTGAGGCTGATGTTCTTGTCGCCCACGATGAGCTGCTCACGCGGGGTCATGAACTCGGAGACCTTCGTCTGGTGGTCATCGCGACTGGGACGATAGTCACGGCTGGTGACGATGCCCAGGAGCTTACCCTTGGGGGTGCCGTCGTCGGTGACCGGCATAGTGGAGTGACCGGTCTTCTCCTTGAGCTCGATGACCTGCTCCATGGTCATGTCGGGGGTCAGCGTGGAATCGGACTGAACGAAGCCGGCCTTGTGATCCTTGACGGCCTTGACCATAGCGGCCTCGGACTCGGCGCTCTGGGAACCGTAAATGAAGGACAGGCCGCCCTCGGTAGCGAGCGCGACACCCATATCGACGCCCGAGACGGACTGCATGATGGCGGAAACCATGGGGATGTTCAGGGTGATTGCCGGCTTCTCACCGCGCTTAAAGCGGGTTAGCGGCGTCTTAAGAGAGACGTTGTTGGGGATGCACTGCGAGGACGAGTAACCAGGGACCAGCAGATACTCCGAAAACGTGTGGGACTCACCGGGAAAGAACGTAGCCATGTTTCTCCTTTTTCCATGCGACCGGTCGGCTGCAGGCCTCGTAGGACCCAGCCCAACCTTGGGCGCCCAATACTGGGGAAGTATCTTAACGCACTTTGACTGCTACAATGCATGATTTAAGAAGAGCACACGAGGGTTTGACGCAGGCTTTGCGTTTGCCCAGCAAACACTTTAGCGGGGAGACGTGGAGCGTATGGAGTACAAAACGACGGCAAAGTTGGTCATTCAAGCGTGCGACAAGGATTTGCCGGGCGTGTTCGGCCACGGCTGCGTCTTGTTGCTGCAGGGCATCGCCCGCGAGCATTCGCTCAACCGCGCCGCCAAGAGCATGGGCATGGCGTATTCCAAGGCCTGGCGCATTGTAAACGAGGCAGAAGGTCAGCTGGGCTGCAAGCTCATCGAGCGCGACGGCGCCCGCGGATCCACCCTCACCCCCGCCGGCGAGCGAGCCATAGCGGTCTACGAGGAGCTGCAGGCCGACATCAACCAAGTAATTGCCGCAAAGGCCAACGACCTCATCGCCAGCATAAAAGAATAGCCAATTTGGGACGGGGCCTTATAGCCACACAACCCCTTCTCATAAGTTGCGGTGAAATAGGGGCTGTTTATGCGGTTAAAGCCGTAAATCAATCCCTATTTCACCGCAACTTATGGAGTCGAGGATGATTTAGCTAGTTGCGGAGGGCGTTATCTAGGGCGGACGCTACGACCAGGGGGTTGTCGGTGCCGGCGAAGAGGCGGATGGTGCTCCCCTGCTTGCCGCGCGTGGCCGAGAGGCGCGTCGTTGCGCCGCCGGCGGGCGATGTACGAAACTCCCCAGGCAAAGCATCGAAGAAATCACCCGCACTGCGCTCGATAAGGTCAAACTCAACTGCCGGGCCAAAGCCGTGCTCGAGGATTCCCGTTGCAACCACATGGTCGGGATGCGAGCTCAGCCCGGGATAGCGCACGCTGCGCACCATCTCGTTGGCGGCCAGATACTCGGCCAGCGCACGGGCGCGATCGAAATGCGCCTGCATGCGGACGTCGAGCGAGTCCAGTCCCCGCTCCAGCACACCGGCCTCGTCAGCAGTCAATTCAAACTTGGCCAAGCCACAGCCCTCAAGCAGGGCATGCGCGCACTCGGCCGCGGCATCCACGCGATGGCGCTTGAGCTGCGAGCGCGCGACCGATACGGCAACCAACTTGCGCGGAGCATCACCGGCGCATACGCGATCGAGCGCCTCGAGCGACAGCGCAGAACCCAGCCGCAGCGAATCGCAGCCAAAAGCTGACGCCACGGTGTTATCCACCACAAACAGCGCGTGGGCCTCACGAGCAGCTCGGCCCAGAGCGCGCAGATCGGGCACACGCAGACCAAACCCGCCGATGGAGTTGACGAACCACCACATGTGAGGCCCCTCGGCATCAAACGAAGCATCAAAGCCCTCGGACGCGGCGGTAAACGCATCGGCGGACCCCGAGCCCACCAGCGCGACATCGCAGCCATCAAAGCCGCTCGCAAACCCATCGACAAAGTCATCCGCAAAGGCCACCAGGCGGTCACCGGGACGCATAATACCCAGCAGCGACAGAGCCGCCGGCACATGCGGGGCCGCAACAAGACGCGCCTCACGCGCGCCGGTCCTTACAGCCCAGGCCTCTTCTAGCTGCTGTACATCCACAAGGCACCGCCCCTTCATAAGCAAAAACCCACGATGCGGGTGTTCCCCTCATCGTGGGCAACGGCTGCAGTATAGCGCCGATATGCGACGAAACGCCTAGATGTTGAGCGTGTGATAGTTCACGCTCGCACCCGGAGCGTCAACGGTCACGCCATAGGCCTCGGGATAGATGCGCGTCGAAAACACGAGCGCGCCATCGTTCACAAACACCTCGACCGACGAGACATCACCAACAATGCGCACATTACGGACCTCGTCGATGGACTCCCAGCGCATGGTACGACCGCAGCCGGCAGAAGCGCGACCCTCATCGGTAAATCGCATCTCAAAGCGCGGGGGCAGTTCGTCCTCGGCGGGCACAAACGCCAGCTTCAGCTCGCCATCAACGGTCGCGGTAAACGCGCCATCGACACCGTTGGCAACAACGTCAAAGCAGGTATCGCCGTCAACCTCCAACGAGCCCGCCCCCACACGAACCGAGGCATAATGGTGCTCAATCTCGCGCGCCGGCTGCTGCAGCACTACGCCGCCGGCACCGGCTGTAAGCTCACGCGGCACCGTCATGCAGTGCTGCCAGCCGCACGCCAAGGTAGGCGCGTTGCCATAGGCCGGCTCGTCGGGCATGCCCATCCAGCCGATTAGAATATGGCGACCGTCCTCGGCCGTGAACTCCTGCGGAGCATAGAAGTCAAAACCAGCGTCCCACAGGCGGAACTCGCCCAGTTCATAGGCACCGTCACCACCGGTGATGTCGCCCGTTACAGGCATGTAGCCAGCAGCGTATACGTTGCCGCGGTTCCAACGACCGCCCTCGAGCCCCTGGGGAGAGAAAGACAGAAACCTTGCCGGTACACCGCCATCCGCCTCGAGCTCAAGGTATCCCGGGCACTCCCACATAAAGCCAAAGCGCTCGGGCGTAGACACACGGCTCTCGAGCTCCCAACTCAGCATATCGGCCGAGCCATACACCAGGATCTCACCCACATCGCGCCCGGCACCCTCGCCGTGCATGGCGCAAAATCGACTATCGACATGCGGACCGTCCACGCGACGACGCGCGCCCAGCACCATGTGGTAACGCCCATCATCATCGCGCCACACCTTGGGGTCACGCACGTGGCAGGTCAAATCCTCGGGATAATCCTCGGACGCCAGCACCACGCGCTTTTGGCTGAACTCCCGACCGGCAAGGCCATCAACGCTCTCGACATAAACAGTATCGGCGCGGCGGCCGGTATTGACGTAGTCGTACGTCCCGTCCGAATCGGAAAGCTTAACGTTGCCCGTATAAAGTACGCGAATGCGACCGTCCTCGGCAAGCGCGGAGCCCGAATACACGCCATGGCAATCGAACGGCTCGTCGGGCAGCAATGGGGCGCCAACGTAGTCCCACGTCATAAGATCGCGGCTCGTCGCATGGCCCCAGGTCTTAACGCCGCCCTCGACATCAAACGGCGCATACTGAAAATAGGCATGGAACACGCCACCCGCCTGGCAAAGACCGTTGGGGTCGTTGAGCCAGCCCGCCGGCGGCATAATATGAAAGCGCTGGCCATACGCGCCATGACCGCACTCAGAGGCGGCGGCGTCAACAGCGGCGACCAGCTTTGCAAGATCGCGACCAAGTGCATTAGACATATCAAAGTCCTAACGGATCGAAAGTTACAAGGCGCCAGAGATCGGCGCCAAATACGGGAAACACCCGCGGGCATACAGCCCGCGGGCGCCCCTCAATCAAAAGCTCTTAGGCCTGCTCGGAAGCCTTGGGCTCGTCCTTGTACAGGACAAACGAGACGGCAAAGGAAACCAGCGCGGCGACCGCAAACATGATCGCGTACTGCACGGGCTGGGCAAGGCACAGCAGGATACCGAAGATACCGGTAACACCCGTGCCGGAGGCAGCCAGCGAGGTGAGCGCACAGACCAGGGCACCGCAACCGCCGCCGATGCAGCCGGCGATGAAAGGCTTAAAGAAGCGAAGGTTCACACCGAAGATGGCAGGCTCGGTAATGCCCATGAAGGCGGACAGGGCCGAAGGAAGCGCCAGGCCCTTGATCTTGGCATCGCGGGTCTTAAAGGCAACGGCGAGCGCGGCACCACCTTGGGCGATGTTGGCAGCGCTGGCGATGGGCAGCCAATAGGTCACACCGTACTGGGCGAGCTGGCCCAGGTCGATGGCGGTATACATCTGGTGGATACCGGTAACGACCGTGGGGGCATAGAACAGGCCGACAATAAAGGAACCGATGCCGAAAGGCAGGGTCAGCAGGGCCTGAATCAGACCGAGAATGGCATTCTCGGCCCAGACAAAGATGGGGCCGACGGCAACAAGGGTCACGAGCACGGTCACGAACACCGAGACGAGCGGGGTCACAAAGAGGTCGAACATCTCGGGAACGATCTTGTGGAGGCGCTTCTCCAAGAAGGCGAGGATGGCGCAGGCGATGACGATGGGGATAACGTGGCCTTGATAACCGACCCACTCAAAGCTGTACACACCGGGGATGACGTTGACCATGGTCTGCACGCCCTCGGAGGCAACCGTGTAGGCGCTCTGCAACGAGGAGTTGATGAACGCACCGCCGACGACGGCGCCCAGATACGGGTTGGCTCCAAAGGCCTTAGCGGCGGAGTAACCGATCAGGATCTGCAGGATGCCAAAGGACGTTCCCGAGACCAGGTCGGCAATCTTGTAGATAAAGTTATTGGTGTCGAGCGCGATAAAGCCGTTGGAGGCCATAAAGTTGAGGGCACTCATAATGCCCAGCAGCAGGCCCGAAGCCACGATGGCGGGGATGATGGGGACAAAGACGTCGCCGAGCACCTTAATGGCACGCATAAAGATGTTCTGCTGCTGCGCCGCGGCCTCCTTGACCTCGGCCTTGGTGGCAGCCTCGACGCCGCTGAGCGCAATGAACTCGTCGTAGACCTTATTGACGGTGCCAGTGCCAAAAATAATCTGAAGCTGGCCCTGGGCCTCAAAGACGCCCTTAGCGCCGTCGATATTCTCGAGGGCCTCCTTGTCGACCTTGGCGTTATCGGCAATCACCAGGCGCAGACGCGTGGCGCAGTGCGCGGCCGAAACAACGTTGCCGGCGCCACCGATGTTGTCGAGCACCTCTTGCGCTGATTTGCGGTAGTCCATGACTTCCCTTTCCTCCAACGGGCGCATGTGCACCCGGCCATCTTTGACACTTACACTGTAATCGTTTTCAGTTTCATATGTCTGTAATCGTTTTCATAGTAGGGTGAACGGTAGGAAAAAGCCGGCGAATGGTAGTTTTATGGCAAAAACAGGGGCCTCAGAGGCAGGCAGACGTGCCCAGAGCCTAGACATTCATAAGCTGATGGCCGAGCTTGATCGTCTTGAGACCGCGCTTCCCCTCCACGCCATCGAGCGTGTCGAGCAGCATGCTGGTGGCCTCGACGCCACTGGTCAGATACCCATAATGCACGGTAGGAATGCCGCCCGTCAGCGCGCGCAAAAACGCGTTGTCGCCAAAACCGCTCACGCGGTGTATGCCCTCGCCCATGCCGCGAACCTCATCGATGGCACGCAGCGCGCCCGCCGCCATGGTGTCGGTCGCGCAGGCGATAAACGAAACATCGGGAGCGACGGAAAGCAGCTCACGCGCCGCACCATAGCCCGAGTCGAGCGTAAACGAGCCCAGGCGAATCAAGGCGGCATCGAGCGGGTTACCCGCGGCGCGCAATCCCGCCTCAAAACCACGACGGCGGTCATAACCGGCCGCACGGTCTTCCTCGGTAACACCGATATAGGCAATCTTGCCCTCAACATGCTTCGCGAGCGCCTGGCCCAGCTCAAAAGCGGCCTCGTAATCGTCGTGATAGACGCAAGCCGCGCCCTCGACGTTTTGGCCGATCAGCACAATGGGCACATGGCAAGACGCAATGGCCGCACGATGTTCATCGGTGATCATGGTCGCCACGAGTACGATGCCATCGACCGGGTGATTTTGGAATAAATCGAGGTACTCGAGCTCGCGATCGGGGGCGTTGTCGGTATTGGCGAGCAGCATCTGGTAGCCACGGCGACCGAGCACCTGGCCAATGCCGGCGGTAATGCGGCTAACGGATTCCGAGTTAATCTTGGGCACGATGACGCCGATGAGTTTGGTGGAGCCGGTGCGCAGCGCGCGAGCCTGGCTGGACCGCACGTATCCGGTCAGCTCAATCGCCTGCTTAATGCGCTTGGCCTTATCCGCCGAGATATATCCACCGTTGAGGTAGCGCGAGACGGCGGCGCTCGAAACGCCGGCCAGCTCGGCCACATCTTTCATCTTTACCACGAGCACCCCTGTCGTTGAAATCGCTTTCACCATGATACCTGTTCGTTCCGGCGTTCTGACGAACGCCGGACTGCTCGACGCTGCGCGGGCATCTGCCGGGCGATCTGCCGCTCAAACCGTCGCTCGCGTACATGAAGTACGCGTCGCTCCTCTTTCGTGGCACATCGCCACGGCAGCTGCCCGCTCGCTGACGTACGCTCGACCAGGAGCGCCCCTCTTTGTGCAATTTGCTCGCTAGGGTTCTAACCGTGATACTCGCCGTTGTATTGGATGAGCGTCAGGTCTTCCACGCCGTCGAGCGCGCGAATGGCGTCCGCATAGGGCATGTCAACGCCGTCCGAGAACACCTCCACGGTCATCTCCACCTTGTCACCACGCATGGTCTTGGACTTGACGGTGAACTTGGTGCGCCCAAACGCGCGCACGATGTCGTCACCGGTGGTCTGGCCCGTGTAGTGAATGACCATCATGTACACGCACGCCTTGTCTTGGTGGCTCGCAAAGCCGGCAATCATCGCCACAATCACCACTGCCGTAAGCCCCACGAGCGCGTACATGCCAGCGCCTGCCGTAATGCCCGTGGTAATGGCCCAAAACAGATACAACAAGTCGAGCGGATCCTTGACCGCCGTACGGTAGCGGACGATGGACAGAGCACCGACCATACCGAGCGAGATGACCACATTCGTCGAGATCGCGAGCGTGACCATGCAGGTGAGCACGCACATACCCACGAGCGTCACGGCAAAGCTGCGCGAGTACACCACGCCGGTAAAAAAGCGCTTGTACACGCAATAGATCAGGATGCCCATGGCGAGCGCCACGAGCAGCGACAGGCCGATCTTGGCGGGGTCGACCTGGCCAAACGCCTCCAAGACGGAGTTCTTAAAAAAGTCCCTGGTGCTCATGGTCTAAATATCCCCTCGGTTCTCAAAATCCGATTCCCAGTAGTCAAAACCGCGCAGGTAGGCGGTCTTTTCGTAACACAAGCAGTACTTGGAGACCGCCGTAAGCTCGGCCGCGCCCGGCGGCACCATATCGCGCACCAGCTGCGGACAAAACTCGGTAAACTTGACCTCCATCACCAGCTTGCCGGGCTCCAACACGGGCAATGCGGGCAAGGTCGCGTCAAAGATGTCAAAGCTTCCCACCGCCGCGCGCACGTTCATGTCAAACGTTATACGCACCGTGCCTTCGTCCATCACCCACGGCTCGCGCTCGTAATCCACGATGGTCCGCGGGCGCATCATATTGCAGATGCACTCGATGTAGAACTCGCGACAGAGCGGATAGGGACTCCTCAGCAAAAAGTCGTAATCGCCGGCCAGGATCTGCTCAAACTCACCGCGCGTGAGCGGCGCGTCCTCCTTATAGATCCAGCTGCCGTACTTCTTTTTGCGCTCGAGCTTAATCACCTTGTCGCTGCCGTTATAGATGCGCACGCGATACTTTTTGCGCATGAGAATGCCGGCGTCTTTTTCCTCGTAGGCCGAGTTGCAGTAGTCGTCAAAGTACAGGCTGCGAATGGTGTAACCGCCCGCCCGCGCATGCTTATCCAGGTTAAATACCGGCGCCATACGGCAGGCCAATGCGGCATGCTCTCCCTCATTGATGAGGTACTTGAGCTCATGGCGGTAACGCTCCTGCGTGGTTCGCGCGGGCGGAGCCGCCAAGCGCTCAAGCAGCGCACTAGCCCTCCTCATACGTGTCCTCCACGACCTTACCGCCGTCCTGCACGTAAAAGCACTTCATGCCGTACTGCTTGCCGCCGTCGGTCACATAGTAGTCAAACGCATCTTGCGTATAGCCGTCGGAGTTAGTGGCACGCACGCGTACAAAGTACTGGCCGGTATCGGGCGCATCGCACGTTACCTCGGGCAGCAGCACGTCCTCGGCCTTAAAGACCACGTCGCTTATGGCATAGTCGCGCGCAAGCTCCACGGTATAGCGAATGTCGCGCGCCTTAAAGTCGTAGGACGCATCCCAGTTGATGCGCAGTTTACCGTTATCGATCTGCGGCACGCCAATGTAAAACGGCATGGGCTTTTTATAGCTCTCGCGAAAGCTCTTATAGTTCTCCTCGATCTCGGAGGGAATCGCCGCGGCGATCTGCTCGTATTCGTCCTTGGTCACGGGCAGATGCTCCAGGTCGGGCGCAGCAAAGACAAGAGGCTCCGTGACCTCGCGATAATGCTCGATCATCTTGCTCAGGCGCTCCTTGGTTAAATACGAGCGCAAGTCCTTGACGGCACGGTCGAGTTCGCTGCGGAACGACTTGCTGCGCAACGCGCGGTTAAACAGCACGTTGCCCCAGTAGTTGCTTACGCCGCGCTCCCAGCTCGCGTAGTCCGAAAACCCGGTAAGAGAAAGCTCCAGCTTACGCAGCATGCCGTCGTTATCCCAATCCAGGATATACCAGACCTTGGAGTTAAGCGGGCTATACAGATAGCAGTTACGGTTCTGCGTATCGCAGTTGCCCGTCAGGATCTGAAACGCCAACCAATAGACCAGGTTCTCGGTATCAAAGTAGGTGTCGAACACGTCATCGATCTTTTGCGATTCGTCGTTGAGCGCATCGAGCATCTCGATGAGCTTGGTGTGGTCCGAATCGCCCTTAATCTCGAGCATGCCCTCAAAGCTTGCCTGGTTGTAGTCGGGATCGTCGGCAAGCTTAATGGTGTCCTCGTAGCGATGGAAATCGAAGCTGTTCACCTTGTACAGGTGCCCGTTCTTATCCAAGCCGTGCACCTTAAGCGCCGTCTTGTTGAGCTGCTCCACCTGCGTAAACAGGCCGTAGTCCTCAAAGGTATCGTTGGACTTTTCGGTCTGGTCGCACACCCACAGATGCACAAACTGCGTGCGAAGGCCCATCATCTGGGGAATCCCGCGGATAAGATCGTAGGCCATCTTGTTGCGAAAACGCATACCCTCGCCCATGTGCTTGTTGAGCGCAATCGCGCGCTGCTGACGCCAGGTACCTTTTCCTTTTTTGAGCTCCACCTTGTAATTCTTTTGCGTGTAGGAGCTCGACGTCTGGCCACGCACCTGCACGGTAGCATTGGGCGCTTCCTCGCCATAGCCAACCTCGCCGGCCACCGGGCCGTCTTCGTCGCCCGGCTGCAGCAGGCCCATAACCTGATAGCGCATCACGCCCATGTCGGCATAGTCATACACCGAGTACGTGTTGATCTCGGCCCAACTGTGGTCGGTGTTCTCGGAGCTGTTACCGCGCGAGACCGTCAGGTACATGGTCACAATACCCGAGTCGTCGTAGACCTCGTACAGCTCGTCCTTATCGCGCAGGTGCTTGGACTGGTCGGAGGCCTCGGCCTTTTTTATCTTGTCCTGCTTTTTGACCTTGTTGGTCGAGGAGTCTTCCTGCACCGAGCAGCCCGAAAGCAACAGCGCACCGGAGGCCGCCTCAAACAGGCGACGACGAGACATCATCCTATCGGTCATCAGAACCTCCCCAATGCTTGCGATACACGTGAACTACTGCGCGCTCAAACGCGCCATGTGGCTCACCCTTATGGCGACCTTCCTCATAGCGCTGTTCGGCACGGTCGAGCAAGCGGCCCAGCTGTGTAAACCAGCCCGTTTTGACGGTCGCCACAATGGGCTGCTGGCTCAGGATACGATACGGCAAATTGGCGGTATAGGTATCGAGCCGCAGCAGCGCCACGATAAAAAACACCGCTGCACCCAACAAAAAGCCAAAGCCGTAAAACTGCTGCGGCAAGAGCAGAGAAACGGCAGTCGCCAGCCCGGCCACACCGGCAAACAGTCCCGAAGCCAGCACGGCCCCCTTGTAGTCGGTAAAGTACAGCAAGATCAGCAGGATCGTGTTGCCCACGGCATACAGGCCATAGCCCACGCATAACGTGCGGAAATACCCGTGCATCAGGTTGTTAAAGCCCAACGGTAGGGCCGACAGCACCGTGGTCTCGAGCGAGATGACCGCCGCCGTCACAAACAGTTGCTTGAGCGCACAAAAACGCAGTTCTCGGTTGAGCGTGGCAAGCATTTCCTCCTCGGCCACCACAATGTCGCCCACCACGCCACCGTCGTTGAACAGGCTGTAGTAGTCGCGGTAGCGCGGATAAAAGTTGACCTCGACCGAGACCACAAAGTTGACGGACGTGACCAGGATCGTCAAAAACGCGATGAGCGCCGGCACATCGTGGTAGGGCGCACCATAAAACAAGCCCTTGACCTGCACACCAATGGGACCGGCCCATATTATCACCAAGTGCGCAAAGAGGCCCAGGTTGGTAAACAAGCCCGTGAGCGCCAGCGGCATAAACTGATCAAGCCACCGTAAATAGAGCCAGGGGCTGCGATCGCTCTGCGGAAAATACCGGTACAGCAGCACCACGTCCCAGGCGAGCATGACGCCGTAGCCCAGAGCAATTGATGCCAACAGGCCCTCGACCGGCGGCAGTCCCAGCGCCAGCGCGGCCAGGGCGCACAGGCACGCCACGCCAATGGCAGCCGCAAAGCTGCACAGGATACCGCGGTAATCCTTGATGGCCGTGAGGTAACTCATGCCGTTCCAGTTGACGATCATAATGTTGAACAGCCACAGGCACAGCAGCCCCTGCAGCAGCGTGGCGCCCGAGAACAGCAAAAAGACGCCGTAGAGCACCGTGCCCGCAACGAGCATAATGGCGTTGGAGCCCCAAAACGAAGGTAGGATCTCATCCTCGCGCTCGGCAAAAAGCATATCGGCCAAAAAGCGCGTGACCGGCATAGAGAAAAAACTCGTGAGCGTGAGCGACGCCAGCAGCGTATAGGTCACCATGCACACCAGCAGATCTTGGTTGGCACGGCCCACACCCCACAGACCGCACAGCACCAAGATACCCACCTGGAGCAGCACGCCCAGCAGCATGGGGCCCGTACACACAATGCCGGCGTAGCCATAGGCGCGCATCGTGGCAAACAGACCCTTACGCCTAAACAGGCGCTTGAGCTCAAAACCGATTCCGGCCACCGGCTACTCCCCCTCTCTGGGCAGGTTAAACGCACACGCCGTCTCGTCGTACAGTGCGCGATAGTTGGTGAGCATCTGCTCGTGCAAAAAGTACGTGGCAACGCGGCGCTGGCCGCGCTCCCCCATCTCGATACGGCGGGCGCGGCTTGTGCACATGCGTTCCATGGCATCGGCCAAGCCCTTGCGATACATAGGCGGCGTCACAAAACCCGCCACGTCAAAGTCGTCGCCCGGGGCGCCTTCGAGTAGCTCGCGGCAGCAGCCCACCTCGGTCGTCACGCAGGGACGGCGCGCTGCAAGCGACTCCAGCACGCTGAGCGGCTGGCCCTCGGAGATGCTCGTCAAAATGGTAAAGTCGAGCTTTTCCATGTACTCGACCACGTTGACGCGACCGGTAAAGATCAGGTCGCGCACGCCCAGGGTATCGACCAGCGCGTGGCACTCGGCGCCGTACTCTTCGTCGTCCACGCCGCCCATGATGTGCAGGCGCACCTTAGGCAGGCGCTCGTGCAGCTCAAAGAAGGCATAGATCATGGTCTTGACGTCCTTGATGGGCGCCAAGCGCACCACTGCGCCAATATCCACCCAGCCATCATCGGGCTTTAAGGGAATATCCTTAAAGCGATCGAACTGGATGCCGTTGGGGATAACCAGGCATTTGTCCGCATCACAGCCCATATCAATCTGCGTCTTGCGGGCGTTATGGAACAAACTCGTCACGCGGAAGGCGCGGCGGTAGATCTCCTCCGAAAGCAGGTAGAAAAAGCGAATCCAGCGGTCCTTAAATGACGGCACCACCCAATCGGCGCGAATGATCTCTTCCTCGCGCTCGCGGGTATAGATGCCGTGCTCGGTGAGCAGCACCGGCGCATGGTGAACGCTTGAGCCCAGACAGGCGAGCAGGCCGCCGTAGCCGGTCGAGATAGCGTGGTACACATCGGCAACCGGCACCTCGCTGCCCAGCAGGTAGAGCACCGGCAACAGCATAGAGCGCATGGTGTGGAATGCGTCGGCAAAGGGCGTGTAGGGGTACTCGGCAAGGCACACGTCGCGGAAGATGTCCATAAACGTTCGGCTCTGCAAAAACGAGAGCGGATGCACGCGACGGCGCTGAAAGATATCGAACAGCACGTCCCAGTCCGGATTGGAGAGCGACACCAGACGGCGTAGCGCCTCGCGCTCGCGGTCGTTAAAACTGGCTTCGTGCTGCTCGCCCGAAAGCCGCAGGGCATCGTCCAGGAACACCTCGTGCACCTCGACCACGTTGCCGGGCAGCTCGTAGACAAACTTGCCACGGTCGGCAGCATGCGCGCCGATCACCCACAGCACAAACTCGTGCTCGGGCATAGCCGTAATGTAGCCGTGCATCCAGGTAGACACGCCGCCGTGCACATAGGGGTAGCAACCCTCGAGTACCAAGCAGATTCTCATTTGTCGCTACCCTCCTTGCGCGCAATGGTCACCGTCTTGTCCGTGGCTTTGACCAGGCACAGGTCGCCCGTCAGATGCGTAATATCGCCACCCGAGACTGCACCCGCCTCGCCGTTGTTGGCACGGAACATGAGCCACGCTTCGTCGTGGAAATTGCCCAGACTAAGCGTCCAGGCATCCGCGCTGGTATCCACGCTCACCGTCACGGACGAAAAGCGCTGGATAGCACCAGAGCATTCCGAGCCGGTCTGGCGACGCAGGTCGGGCGCAGACCTGGTAAGCCAGTCCAGGTAGTCGGTCAGGCCGCCCTTGTAGACCTCCCAGCCTTGCCTGGCGCCGCGATCGGGATCGAGCAGATCGTCCGGGTGCATAAAGTGCGTGCTCACGTAGTGCATGTTGAGCTCGGACACGGCTGCCAGGCGCATATAGGAATCGTCGACCATGCCGCCCGAAACAATACGTGGCTGCTCCACAATGCCATCGCTCGCCACGCCAAACTCCTGCACATACGGCAGGTCGGTGCCATCCTCAAAATACGTACTGGCAATGGTCTTAATGCGCGGAACATCGGTACCGATAAGCTTGCGCGCGCGGGCCGAAAGGATATTTGACGGCGGCACGTAAACCGAGCCATGAGCGTTGGGCAGGACCTCGTCTTGAAACGCGATAAGTTCGTTAAGCGAAGCGACAAGCGTCTCCTCGTTCTTCCACGTCTTGTAGTCGTACAGCGTGCCATAGTCGGTGTCCCAGAGCGCCAGAGGCTGATGGTTGTAGCCATGAAAGCCCAGCTCTCCGCCCATCTGCAGCAGCATGCCGCCAAAATAGCGGAACTGCGTGGTATCGGGTTGGCGCGCGGGCTCAGTCTGGTTGACCGCGTCCTCGTAGTTTTCGATCATCACGCCGGTATAGCGAATGCCGTATTTTTGCGCGAGCTTTTGCAGATCGGGCCACCAGACCTTGGTGTAAAAATCGGCAATGGAAAGGCCGTAATCACGCTTGATATAAGTACCATCACCCGAGGGCACGGGGCTAGGAAAGTCGTCCAAATAGAACACGGCGCTGTTGATGACCGGATAGGCCGTGGCATCACCCAGCAGGCTGATCGCCGCGGCGTAAAAGCCACGCATGACCTTGTCGTAGATGCCAATGTTGCATACCACGGTGCGCCCGCTACCGCAGTCATTCGACCAAATGAGCGGGACACCCGCATCGCCGGTCTTAGCCCACACACGAGCCGTCTCGCGCAGCGAAACCGAAAGCGACGAATCAAAGGGGTCCGAGAGCTCGTAGCGCTCTCCTCCACCCAGCATAAAGTCCTCACTCGGCACAATGCTTTCGGCTTTTACATAGTCATATCCGGCCGATTCAATGCCAAGCTTGGAGGCAATCACTTGCAGATAGCTCGAGTTATCCGGCGGCATGGCGAGCATAAGCGAACCGCCGGCACTCACCCAACTCATAATGTCGCTCAGGTGCGTACCGAGCCCATCGAGCGACGGCATGAGCAAAATCACGCGATCGAAGGAGGTCAGCGAGGGAATGGCATCCGCACCATCCAGGGCAAGGTCCACGTCGCGGTGCGCGATCTTCATGTCGAGCAGGATCTGGTCGAACTGTTCCTTTACGTCCTCGACGCCAGCTTGATCGGAATCGGTAATGACCAGGCACGTGGGCTTTTGGCCAAAGATTGCCAAGGAGGCCGGCACCGCATCGTTGGCGGCAAGCATCCCCAGCTTATGCTGGCCCGCACTGTACTGCACGCCGGCACGCTCCACCAGCAGCACGGCGGCCATGACGATAAAAACAGCCCACACCACGAGGAGTCCCATCCAACGAAAGCAGCCTGCTCGGTCGCGGATATGTTGCGCCACACTCATCTGGCCTCCTCCCCGTCACGCCAAAACGCCAACTGTTCGCGGTTGTCGGCGCTCAAATAGACATGCTGCCTGTCAATCGCATCGATCACGCGGTGAACCTCGTCACCATCGCGGCGCATCACGGCCAGGCGCAGGCAAAGCATCCAAACCTCCTGCTCCTCGGGCACGTCGAACACCAGCTGGTCGGTCACGGCCTGCGCCTCGTCGATCTGTCCGACATCGGCCAGCGCCGTCGCGTATCGAATGCGCAGCTCAAGGGTATCCTCGCGCTCGCAGCGACGCGCAAGCAGGCGCGCGTACTGTTGGCGCTGAATCTGAGCCACGCGCCCCTCGGCCAAGCCCGAGCCCAAGTATTCACCAAGAAAATCACAGTATTCGATGAGGTTTTGCGCGCTCGGGTCCGTCTTAAAGGCGCGCTCCAGCTGCTGCAGTTTAAGGTCGGACTCCTTGGAGATCTGCGCCACCGCCGTCGCGGCATAGTGCGCCACCTCAACGTCGTCGTTAAGCTTAGCCGCCTGCAGCTGCGCCAGGTACGCGTCGGGCTCCTCGGTGAGCATGGAGAGCATAAGGCGGCGCCGGTATGCCGGGTCATTGACGATGAGCGCCTCCTCGAGCGGCACTACGCCTGCATCGTCCTCACCACTCGGTACCGACATGCTACGATGCAGGTCGTCGTTGAAGCGCAGCGACTCCAGCGCAGACTCTTTCAGCCCCTCGCCAAACACCGCGCTGCGGACCGATAGCAGAACCACCAGCAACGGGCCCCACAGCGGCACCAGCACTATCACAGCCAACATGTGCCCGCGCACCGGCAGCAGGCCCAGCTTCATGAGCGTCCACAGCATCAGGCAAACCAGCGCATGAATCAGCAGCAAGACGGCAGCAACGACAAGCGAGATCAAGCGGCACCCCCCTCACCGTCACCGGTGTAAGAGATGTGCTGCAACAGCGCCACGATGTCCTCGCCATCGACGGGCTCCACCGCAATCTGCTTTGCGCTCAGGCGCTCGCGGATAATGGGCAGATCGCACGCCTTTGCCTGGCGCATAAGCAGGTAGAGCACGTCGCCGTCGACCAAGCCCGCCGCGTCGCTCTCGCGGATTGCCGACCCGATTGCGCCCACCAGCTCGCCGACAGGCTCCATGCCCGGTACCACGCGCAGGAGCAAAAAACTCCCCATCTTGCTATCTGCCAGCGCCTGCTCCGCCGCGAGCTCTTGGCCAAAGGCCACCTGCTTGAGCACGCAAGTGCCGTCAACGCAGCGTTTATCCTGCGCCACCGCCTCATAATCAAAGGCACGGCCCAGCGCGCTTTCGACCAGCCCGCACAAGATGCGAAACAGGTTTTGATAATAGAGGGTCATTTGGTTTTCGGCCGCACGACGCACAAAGATCAACACGGCGGGTGCCCCGTCGCGCTCGATCGTGTATCCAAACATGGGAAGCCCCGGCGTCAGCTCGCGGTTCACCCACAGGTTCGAACGACCCCCGTCACCCAAAAGAGGTGCAAGCTGCTCAAGCGTGAGTGAGCGTGCGGCATCTTCGGCAATCGCAGGACTTGCTGCCACCAGGCGTGCAAATGCCCCGCCCGAAACATGGTAGATCGCCACCGAATCGTTCTCGAGGATCTCGCCCAGAAGCTCGCAGCACTTGCGATAGATGTCGCGAGGGTTGAGTACGTCGAGCTCCTGCGTCACGGCAAAGATCTTGCCAAAGCTGTCGTGGCGACCCACGATCTGGCGCCTGTACGCGCGCTTGTCCTCGATCGCGTCGTGGTAGAGCTGCGTAAGGAACGTATTGCGGTTGCGCACGAGCTCGTTTTGATCGCGCTCCGCCCTAATGGCTTCGCTGTTGCGCAGCTGCACATAGCCGCACACGGCACCCACCACAAAGTACGCAATAAACGGTAGCCAGTTGGACGGCTCGTAGAACAGACCCTGGAAGGTATAGCCGTACTGAGTAAAGTAGCTGGCTGCCAAACCCACCGACGCCAGCAGCGCCGCAACCAGGCCAAAGTCCAAGCCATACAGCGTGCCGATCAGCACCACGTAGAGCAGGCGATAATCGAGCACGTTGAGCTGGACCGATTGTGAGAACAGATGCTCCAGTACCTCGAACAGAACCCAGGCAACGCCCGTCTCTAGGCATTTAATAGGCAGCGTGCGCATCTGGATGCGGTCGATGGCGGCGCGCAAGGGGTTGACCTTCTTTGCGCGGCCAGCATCCCAACGCGCTTGAATGGTCGAGAGATCGCGCAGCAAGTCATAGCGCTGAAACCAGCCATAGCGCACGCGAGCGACGTCGCTGGCGGGCAGGGCGTAGCCGGCAGAATCGCCATAGGCAACGGCAAGGCCGGGGAACAGCGCCTTGAGGGCGTCGCCCACCTCACCCGCCGTGTGATGGAAGGTATCGGCTACGTCGAGCGTCTCAAAGTTACCATCCCAGCTATCGAAGATACGGCGTACCAGCACCGCAAGCTCCTCGGCACACAGCAGGGGAAACGCCGCATCCTGCGCGCCCTGCAGAGCAACCGATCCGGTTGAGCACGCGTCGAACAGCGGCACCAAAAACGGGTCCTCCAGTGCGGCAGACGCGGTATACAGGAACGGCACGCGCAGGATCTTGGTCTGAACGCCCTCGCGAGCAGCGTAGTAGCGGCACAGGTCGTTGGCTGCGCGGGCGATAATTCCCTTGCCCGTTCGCCCCGCGGCATCGGCGGCACCCTCGGCACCCGCGGGCCCCGCTACATACAGCAGTTGGACCCGGCGACCCGCGCACGCACGAAAGACCGAGCGCAACAGCTCGATATCGCCCACGGTATCGGTATGCGGGGTAAGGTAATTGGATAGGTAGACTATGCGGTCGAACTCGTAGGCCTGATCCAGGTGTTGCAGAAGCTCTTTCCACGAGGAATGGGGCGACGACTCGTCGCGGTACGCGTCCTGCGCGGCTACGACCTGCACATGGTCCCCGGGGAACGCCTTGGCACAAAAGTCATCGTCAACATATGCGGTGTTGCCAACAACCAGCACCTCCATGGCGCACCCCTCCCCTTAATTCCACATTTGTCATAGTCAAACATGCGTATTGTACGCTGTCAACGCGAGCCAAGGCGCCTTTAAGGCTGTTTTAAGAACTTTTTTAGGGGATGTGGGGACATCGAGAGTGCTAAATGAGCACCCAATCCAGAAGTGCGGTGAAAAACCGAGATCTGTCAAACAGGCCCCTGTTTTGAGCATCCGCGACCTGCAGTTTTGTTGGCAAAAATCGGTGTGCGCTCGGCGAGTTTCGATTTTCCCCGCACTTCTCCTACGCACCGGACTCGCAATAGCGCAGTACAATCCGCCAATCGCACTAACCGGAAAGCCAATCCAGCGACTCGCCTAGCCAACCAGATACGGCCCGATTACATCGAAAATTTCGCCCACCTTAGTTGCAGGGTTTTGCGCAGATGGCTTAATGTTACCCAGTTCCCTATGGTACGCGACGAGGCGCCCAGCACGCTGCAATGCTTCGCCTCGCCTATCATCCACTGCCCCAAACATCCCGTCCAGGTTCTTGCGGTACTCGATGCCCAAGTTCTTCGACATCTCCTGCGCGAGGGCATGCTGGCAGTCGGACGCGGACATATGCGCGGTCGTGTAGCGAAAGTGCAAAAGCGGCCACAGCTCGAAGCAGGGGTTCGACCACAACGCATGGAAGGTCCTCGAACCATCGGAGAGCTCGTTGCACTTACGTTCCATCGCGTCGAAGTCGGACGCAGGGAAGTCATCCTTGTCATACACGAGCCACACGTGGTCGAACGTCTCGGGCGCATAGCGGCAGTGTTCGACGGCGAAGTCGAGCAGGTCGAGAGTATGTTTGCCAGTCCCCTTAACGACTACGGTAACCTTCCGCTCGTTTGCTGCGCCCAACGCGGCGCGCACGCCCTCGAAGTAGCGAGGCTCAGTCTCCTTGCCCTCGCTCACTACGAGATGACGCGTCATCTGGACCATGCGCGAGCGGACCTCTCGCTTGCCGCTGCGCCAGCCCTTCGACTTCTTCGCCGCCATGTTAATCCCACTCCTCAATTCGAGTGAGGTACGGGTCGGCACCGTAGCGACCGGACAGGTATTGCTTGTCGAAAGCCGCATTCTTGCTTACCAGATTGCCGTTTACCTCGTGGATATCGGCAAGCGACCACAGCTGGCTCGCCTCCCCCTCGCCGCGCGCTGCGAACCATATCTCGTCGCGGCGGAACACGTCGTTTCGCATGGTTGACACGTCCTGGGACGAGAAGATGAGCTGCGCGCCACTCTTGTTGACCTCAGGATCCTTAAACAACAGGATCACATAGCGAAGGAGCTTCGGGTGCAGTTTGGCATCGAGCTCGTCTACCACAACGGTGCCACCACGCTCAAGCGCTGTCATCAGATACGCAGCCAACCCCATGAGCTTCTGGGTTCCGGCAGATTCCTCGGATAAACGCAGCTCGTACGCCTTGCCGCCCACCTCGTGCCTCACGAAGACGCGCTGGCCGCGCCACTCCGGCGCCCTCTCCACTCTGAAGCCATCGATACGCACATCAACGGCGCGCAGAAAACGCGTGACCTCGCGCGAGTCACCCTCGTCGAGCATTTGCTCGAGCATCCGCTCCAGATAGGAACTGTTGTAGTTAAGAAACACAGCGTCGAGAAACCAGCTGGCCGCCTCCTGGACCACCGGCGCATCGAAGTTGATGCAAAGGAACGATAGGTAAGGCAGGCTCGGGTTGAACCTCGCAGCCGTCACAAGCTTACGCAGTGTGGGGCCGAGTTCAACCTTTGTATCCTCACGCTCGAACAGCATCGCCGTACGCGACGCTCCCAATTTACGCCGCCACAGCCCCTCGGACACGATCTCATCGGCGTGTACAGACAGAACATAGCGGTACTCATGCTCACCCGCGCGGTAATAGAGCTCGAACTCGGTGGGCTCGGCAGCAGACACGTCATCGAACTCAAACGCCGAACAACGGGGTATCAAAGGGCGATCACTCTCTGGTGCATCAGCGCTGGCAGACAGAAATCTAATTGGTCTGGCCACCGCCGAACGAACGTAGTCAAGAGCCTCGAGCAGATTAGACTTGCCGCCAGCGTTGGGCCCGTACACCGCAGCCACCGGAAGGAAACTCTGCCCGTCGGAACACTCGATGAGGGAACGCTCAAACTCCTTCATCGGCGTCGCCTGCATGGAAAGCTCCGCCTCGTCGCGATAGGACCGATAGTTCTTAAAGGTGAACTGGCAAAGCATGGCACTCAACATTCCTTTCATTGTTTTGAAAAGGTATATCAGAGTTTTTATTTAATTATAGACTTTAAATAGCATCAATCAAGTGTTTGCAGCATCTGGAGCAAAAGATACAAGGCCCAAAACTTAGAAGTATGTGGCAAATCCCTGGCGTGCCGAGCGCTCCGGAATGCCGCAATGCTTCTACCTGCGGATACTTTATGCGGAAAAGCCGTTGTGCTCGGGGATTCCAGAGGCTGCCGCATATTATCGACAGGTGAACTCGGAAGTGCGGTGAAAAAATGAGGTCTGCCGACCAGACCCCGGTTTTGGACTCTTGCGACCTGCGGTTTTGTTGGCAAAAAAACGGAGTGCGCTCGGCAAGTTTCGATTTTTCCCCGCACTTCCGAAATTCGCGGCGAAAACCCACTGCCCAGAAGCGAATACGGACAAGTTCCCTTCGGAAACAGCCCTCTTAAACGCGAAAACCGCCTTTCGGCGGTTCCCACGGACCAAGCCGGACGTACCGTCGCAAGGCCTCATCATACTGGTTACTTTAAGGAAGAACTCGGGGTCCGTCAATCCGATATCACCAATCTGAGCGATCGCGTCTCGCCGACAGGTTTATCGCTGCCAAAGAAGGCGTCTATGCACGCGGCCTATCTCCTATAGCGTCCCCGGGCCAAAGTAATCACGAATCACCTAAAGCTCTTTGCACCTGAATATTCATCTCATGAAAGACGTCATAAAGAACACTTTGGTTAATTAAGCCTTGATAAGTTCCGACAAGGCCGGCCAAGTCATTGAGTAGCGACCTCATCTCGTCGGCAGGCAAAACACGGCTGAGAAGGTCATACATATCGGAAAACTTTGCACCCCTGACCTCCGCGCAATAAAGTCGCTCGTCGTGCGCGCAGATATTCCTAAAGCCGACCAGAACCTGAATGACACGAAGCAGCACAATCGGCTCAAGCCTTTCTTCCCTATTTGCCGTTTGATTGACCAGCTTACAAGCAGCATTCTGTACACCACGATTTTGAAGCTGATAGAAGTGGCAAATATTGCCAAACGTCAGATCATTCTGCAGAACCCATAATGGAACCGCGCCATATTTGTTCAAATAATGCCTGACAAACGGTCGCATATGTTGTTCATTTGACACTTTATCGTTCAACGTTTTCAAGAGTTCGGCAAGATTCTTAGCGTGAAGATAGTTTTTATTGCCTCGATACGCCTTGGGCACAAGCATATCTCTTGACCTGACATAATTTAATCGATTCAGATAGGCATCCGGAGCACGATATTTGTCGCAAAATGAATAAACAACGGCGTTTTTAAGCACCGCTTCGGCTCTCGCAAGATAGGAAAACGCAAGCTGCCTGAGCTCTCTGTCGAACAAAAACAGATCGAAAATGTTCCTAAATGAAGTGCCATCTTTATAAACGTCATCGGAAGAGGATGTCATAGCATCTTTATCGAGAAATGGGTCTTTATACCCATTTATAATTGCGTAGTAGCTTTCACGCCTCAAGCAATCTGCTGTTGTAGCATCAATTAAGACGCCGCGACTCTCTAAAAGTTCGATTAGCTGAGCGAAAGTCTTAAACTCTTTAGCCACAGAAAGCTCCTAAAATCAAAGGGCCGCTGTCGGAAAACCGTACAACGACCCTTCTTTGTCATCGCCTCACGTAGAGTCCACGACGACTGCATCACTGATTGCATAATACCCTACATACGCAGCAATTGCGCAGCCGAACAAGAAAATCATGCAGCGAATTTTTATTCTGAATCAATTCTTGATCACGCCAGAATTACATCCAGTGCTCGACTTTTGGCTTTTGCCCCTAGGATTGTCCTGTGCAGTAAATCAATCTAAGTCGCTGCGCGCCCCTATCGTTTGCTTTTATCAGCAGCATCTATCCCAAACGCATCCAAGCTTACAAGGCCAGACGTTTGCAATAAGGTCTCCTTAAAAGCGTCTGAAGTCAAACGCCCTTCGACATAAGCTTCATAACAACGAAGCAGCGTCTCAGTCGACAAAACTGCAATGTCATTTTTACGAGCAATTGTAATCTGAGTTTCAGGAAACGGATCTCGCTCTTCCGGTTTTAATTCAATTTGGGATGCAAATATAAGAACACCTTTTAACTTGCCAGAGTCGCCTTCGTCTTCCATGGCATCAGCTTTAATTTGGACATGATCGTACGTCTTTGAAACATGTTGTCGCTTAAGCCCGCCGTTGCTGCCTTTAATCTCAATTAAAAAGAGGGTGTCATCGTAAGAGAACCTGAAATCCTCTTCCTTATTGTCTTCAAAATCCTCATCGACCTCAGCAATCTCAGCCAAAAGGTGGCGAGCCTTATTTTCGAGTTCAAAGTCTTTGCTACAAAGGACCGACTTAATTTCCCGATAATCCGAAAGGACCTCTTCAATCCCTTTCTTCTCTTCGCTTAGAAGAGCTATTTGATCCTCTATGGCTTTCATTCGCGCCCTTCGAGTCGTTTCATCATGAAATTCGACTTCCTCAAGCCAATCAGGAGTGCGGGAGGACTGAACTTCGGCTGGGAAAATGGCGTCAACAACCGACAACAAATCATCGTTGTCGTTGACATGAAGCGTTGTAGCCGCAAGAGTCTCAGACAACCGTACGGCTGAAACAGTTGACGCTTCCGACTTAAGAATCGGATTGACTGGAGGCAAAATCGGAGTACTGAAAGAAAAATCTGAATGAAGCTCTCTATCAAAAAGACGCGTTTTCGACTCACCGAAACAAATATGCAAAGGCAAAGGGAGCAGCTCGCCTATTGGTGAGCCAGCAAAATCCTTAATGAAATCCTTTAGCGGCATTTTATGCTTATACCTATTGGAGTGAGCATGCGAATCGTATTCGTAGCAATAGGAATACATGCAGTTTTGCGGAAACAAAACGATACATTTACATTTATTTGATTGCAGCAGCATCTGACCAATAGAGGATATATCTGCATGATCCTTTAATTGGCTGTCGTTATAGTAGTCGCTTGTCCATAAATGCTCATCTTGCAAGTCAATAACCGTCAACTCGAAGGCGTCGAAAGCGCTTGCCCTACCAAATTCTCTAATCGTCAGGTCGCCTGTTTCCGTAAATCCGCAATCCCGTTGTCTGTAAACCAATAGCTGGGTTTTCATGATATTAATCCCCTTTCGCCCAGAACGATTGATGCCGATCTAGCGCCCCTCTTTAAGGATGCAACCATGTAACGGCTGCATGCACGTTATTCCGTACCAGCAGCCACAATGACCCCTCACCATTGATACAGTCACTGAATGAGACTTATGACAAGTCCGCTTGTGCCGCCTTACTTATAGTTTAACTACTGGCGCGGACACAAACTAACCTTTGATGGTCTCGGTGTATAGCATCGAGAAGACACAACGTGACCTCATGCTGAGCCGCCAACAAGCGTATAGCCGACCCAGCACGAGTCACAAGACCGCCAGGGCAACCCCTCCCCAACATCCCCCAGAAAGTTCGCTGATGTTGACTGATGTTCCCGTAAAATAAACCGCAACAAAATATGTGCGGAGTGCCGGCCTGGAGCTGCCTTCGGACCCTATTGGCTGCTCACCGAGAGGCTCCGCTATGAAACGACCCCTTTACTACCTGCTCTGCGCGATCGCGTGCACGTCCATGGTCAGCGCGACGATGCCCATGGCAGCCATCGCGGAAGCCATCCAGCCTCAGGCAGCCGCAGAGCAGCAGTCGCAAGCCGACGCCACGAGCAGCGACACAGGCAAGGCTGAGGACGGCACCAACGAGAATGCGACAGCAGATACCGTAGAGGACAGCACCGCAACATCCACCGGCACCAGCGCAGTCAACACGGAAAGCGCCGACGGCACCGCCGCCGCAACAGGCACCACCGCCGCAACCGGCACCCCCGCCCCGTCCCTCCGAGCCCAAGCCAGCCCCACGCCCGCCGCAATCTCCGCCACGTCACAAACCGCCTACGCCCACTCCGCCACGGCAACCCAAAACGGCGTCACCTTCACCGTCTCGTGGAACGACGCCCCCGCGGGCACTGCGACGACCTTCCACGTAACCCAGACCAACGGCTCGTCCCAGGCCAAGGCGCGCATGGACGTGCCCACCTATTGGGACGGCGGCAGCCAGGAAAGCGTCTGCGACCCGTCGCGCCCAGCATGGGCCAGCTACTGCAGCCTGGGCACCGCGGGCCACGACTTTACCTTTGACTTCACGGCATCGGGCACGTACCGCATCTACTTCTACTTTATGGACAACGACAGATACGACCCCCAAAACGACAAGGGGATCTACTACCTGCGCACCACGGCGGAGGTAACAGTAAACGACGCCGCCCGCCCAAGCGTCACGCAGATCGTCAACGACGCCGCGGACCTGTGCAGGCAGCAGACAAACGGCTCGGAATACGACATGGCGCTGTGGCTCCACAACTGGACGCTCGACCAGCTGGAGTACGACCACAGCCTCAACTGGTGCTCGGCCGAAAGCGGCCTCACGCGCCACCAGGGCACCTGCGAGAGCTACCAGCGCATCTACTCCAAGCTCCTTGACGCAGCGGGCATCGCCAACGGCCGCATCACCGGCAACGGCCACACCTGGAACGCCGTAAAGATCGACGGCAAATGGTGCCAGATGGACCTAACCTGGGACGATACCAGCGACAACTGGTACGGAGACCTGGACCAGCGCCATCTTTACTTTGGCCTGACCGACGAGCTCATGGCAATCGCCCACTCCGATCACACGGCAAATTACCAGATGGACGACTACGCCTACCGCTCGACCGACCTATCCAACAATTACTTTGTGCGAAATGGCAAGGCAGACGAATGGGCAGGGAAGTATGCCGACCGAATTCAGGAGCATCTGGATGCCAAGGAAGAGAGCTTTTCCATCGATGCTGACAACCAGTCGTTCCCGCCGAGCATCTCGGGGATTCAGAACGGGATTGTTGCTACGCGAAGCTCCAGAACAGAAGGGTGTACAGATCGTTCCTAAATGGTTGCAATTCGCTGTTTAGTTATATGGAGCTAAAGCCGGTAATAAGAATTAGCGCACTAACATCTATACGTTAGTGCGCTAATTACAAAAGTAGCGGATTGCTATCAGATTGGAAGCCGGCGATACCAACGGCATCGGTCGCTTGCCAACCTATCATCAATTCAACACACGATAAGAGAAGGCTATAACAAGCCCTTCAGCAAGCTCATGGTCGAAGCGATACCATTTTGAATGTCGTAAAGAGGATGCCAACCTAAAGCACGAGCCTTAGATCCGCTCATAAGCGCAAGCGTAGCTTTGGAATAGCCAGCTGCCTCAGCTGCATCAGGCAAATCAAACACGACTTTTACTCCGCCAAATTCGGCTACAAGAGCGGCAAGGTCCCTCAAAGCAATGTCAGACCCCTCATCTGCCAAATTGTAGGCCTCACCGTCCATGCCCAAAAGAAGGACATGCAGCAAGCCGGAAACCGCATCTGCTACATGAAGATAAGAGAACCGCTGTGTACCATCACTCTTAAGAACAACGTCCTCCCCCGCAAGAGAACGATGCATGAACTGAGACAATGCCTTCGAATCATCAGGCAAAAGCGTAGGGCCGTAAACGCGAGCAATGCGCGCAATCACAGCATCAACTCCGCGCTGCGAACGATAGGCCTGACACATAGCCTCACCCAAACGCTTTGATTCGTTGTAGCAAGCACGTAGCGTGTTGCAGTCGATATCCCCGCAATAGCTCTCATCAAAGCGCTCGACATCACCCCTATTCTGACCGTAAATCTCGACCGAGGAGGCGAATAGCAGGCGTGCACCGCAGTCCGAAGCATACTCAAGAAGATTCTGCAGACCATCAACGTTACCGCGAATAGTCCCTATTGGATCAGTCGCATACTGACGAGGATGGGTAGAACTTGCCAGATGCAGAACATAGTCAGCAGGTTGCGAAGGTCGGTAATTAGGTGAAATGACAGAGCCTTCCTCGAAAAAGAAATGCTCGTCTTCAAAATACGGCAACCTAGCGCGCGCCTTCTCGGCACTACGCCCAAGCGCGATAACTCTACAGCCAAGACCTTCTTTAATATTCTTGCGCATTATCACATCAACAAGAAAGGCGCCAATCATTCCCGTCGCGCCGGAAATGGCAACTGACTTACCAGCAAGCTGCCCCCATGGCAGGTCGAGAGCGCAGACAGCATCGACGCCACTGAGGTAGGCCTCGTCTTTAGTCCTATTCATTCTTCGCCCCCTTTGCGGCCAACAGCGCCTTAAACATCTTCAAGTCGCTCTGGGTAGTAATTTTGAAGTTCGTCTCATCGCCCGGTGAAAAGTGAATTGCACGGCCACGTAGCGTAAGCAGCTCAGGAGCGGCAGCGGTTTCAACCCCGTTCTTCTTTGCCCATTCATGAAGCTCGAGGATATCTCCTAAATGAAACACGTGCGGTGTTTGAGTGCGTTCAAGGCTGTCGCGGTCAATAGTCACCTTTGAAGTATCCGGATCCTTGGCATCTCGTTTAGCGATGACCTCGACACAAGGAATACATGCGACAGCATCCCCTTTCGCTTCAGCTACTCCAAGAGCATTAGAGATGATTTCCTGGGAAACGAAGGCCCTATTACCATCATGGATAATAACGAAGTCATCGTCCTTACCGAACTCCCTGATTTTAGACAGGGCATTGTAGATAGACTGCTGACCGGTCTCACCGCCAGGAACTATTGCTTTAAGCTTGGTGATACCGAACTCGCGCGCATAGGCGCCCAGAATTGGCTCCCATCCCTGAAGGCATGAAACAACAATCCCATCGATGCCAGGATGACGCTGAAACGCTTCTAGCGTATACACGATAATCGGCTTGTCATTTACGTTGATGAACTGCTTGGGAATCTCGTTCGACATCCGAGAGCCCACACCGCCGGCAGTCAGGATTACAAAATTGGCCATCCTTATTTCCTTTCTTCTGTATCGACTTTCCAAGCTTTCATCCCGTGCGTAATTCGCTGATCCTCAGGCGGCAGTTGCATATAGTCGCCGTAGATTCCCGAGAGATATTCATCCCAGCAGGACATGCAGCTAAACTCTTTTCCCTCGAATTCGAGCTTCACGGTCTTCTCGAAACCAGCGAAAGAAACTCTCTCGCCGACTCCGTACAGGCCCCACGTAAGAACTCCGACAAAAGGAGTCGAGCCATAAGGCAAATCCCTCGCCAGTTTATCGAGCAAACGCCCGCAATGGCTCACAGCATGAAGCGCCCTGAGCACGGGCCCCATAACATACTTAAAAGCTCTGCGGGCCCGACTATGGCCCGATTCCGCTGTTGTAGCGGCGACCATCAATGTTTTCCTGATAGTCAGTGCCTTGGAAAACAGCCGCGCTAATTCCTTTTCGTCCGACGGCAAACCATCGACTGGAAACACATCGAGCCAAAGATATGTCTGCTCGTTTTCGGCCTCAGCTTGAACAGCTATTCGTGGGTCGACAACCTTAAGCAGCGGTGTCTTGTAAAGCTCGGTCCCGGGATATGGCATCGCCTCGAGTCTTGTTGCCTTGGAATCATCCTGCAGCAGTTGAATGAGCATGTCCCAATCCGGCCTAGGCATACAAATGTCGATATCATCGTCCCAGGGAATAAACCCTTTGTGACGGACAGCACCTAGAAGCGTTCCCCCGGCAAGCGAATATCGAAGTCCATGCTCATTGCAGAACTCATCAAAATCAACCAATGTCTCAAGCTCTTCGGCGTGGATTTGATCAAGCGTCAGATATGCATGCTCAGTATCATGCGAACTCATTTCATAAATTCCTTTCTATCAGACAGTAAATTGTTGAACTGTTTAATTCAGTCCGCCCTTCAGCTTTCTAAAAGAAGCTGCGACACTCCGCGTCTCGCTTTTGAACACGAAAAGGAACAAGACATACATCGCGAGATAGCACAGAGTGGCGGAAATACCTGGGATCAGAATTCCCGTCATAAGGAAACCCAGACTCACCAGAACCTCGCCAACGGGGAGCATCGATCGCCCCTCGCCAATCTTCTTGGAGATGATCTCCTCGGAGACCAGACTCCTAAACGCCAACGCCACAACAACGGAGCAAATTACCACGTCGACGCTGCCGAGCGCATAAACACCAAGAAGCGTGCCCACGGCACTAACCGCGGCAGTGGCGATATTGACTCTGAGCAGGGTCTTTTCCTCGCGAAGTACCTTAAAGAACGTGGTTCCCAGAAGGTTCATCTTGCCGTCAAAGACGCACATGGGAAGCAGGTACACAAAGAAGTGAAGGCTGTCCCCGTACTGCGGAAGCCATTTCCCGATGAGCCAAATCATAGGGAAACAAAGGACATAAAATCCGGGGAGAACAATCGTGAGCGCATCCCTCATGGCGGAAAACACCTTGCGCTGCTCGGCGTCGCCGCTCTGACGAAGAGCGGGGAAAAGCACCATGCTCGCCTGGGAGACGAACGCTAGGAAGAAGTTCACCATCGACAGCGAGAAAGACAGCTTGCCAAAGGTTTCGATACCCCACTCGGCATCGATTAGGAAACGCGCAAAACCCAAGATGAGCATGCTTGCGATATTGGCAAGCATGAGCTTAATGCCGACACGGATGTAGCCGAGCCCCGTGCGGGCGGCCTCCCGGGACGAACAGAGGCCCGCCGAGAGAATATCGCGCCCTCTCCATGCGCAGTACGCAAGCGAGAAGCAGTGGGAAATGACATAGAAAGCCACAAATGGGCGGAAGTCGCCGCAGCGCAGGATGATCAGCACGGCTAACGGCACGAGAAAGGCAAGCTTGTTTACCATGACGGCAAAAGAGTAGAGCTTGGTCTCATTCATCGCCTGGAAGACATACCCAAGCGCATTCCACGCATATGAGATAATCATATAGATAGCCGTGGCCGAGATAACGAACTCACGCTGCTCATCGAAACCGGATAAGCGACATCCAATTGCTATGGCAACGGCAATGGGAACCTCATAGGCGATACCAAACCAGAGCGCGGAATTGACCTTTCTCCTATCAATCTGACTGCGTCCCTTTCCTCCTTCGACCAGATACATTCCATCGGCGATTCCAAGGGAAAAAAAGCCTGTGTAGCTTGAGTAAAACAGAAAGAGCTGCCAATAGCCGAATCCCTCAACTCCAAGGACCTTAGGCACAAGAAGGGAGGTCAACACGCTTAGAAGAAAGCTGAATCCCTGAGACGCAAAGGCGGCGACAGCATTTCCGGCTAGTTCTCTTATTTTCATAAATGAGTAATTCGTCCTTTATCCAAAGAAACGGCAAATCGTCGTTCCGTAAACCTTCTAGTTCCTAGCGATGGGCAAACTCGCGCTCCATGGCGCTCAATGCTCTAGGCAATGAGCATTCTTCGCGCGCCCGCTTGTTCCCAAGGGTCGCAATCCGTCTTGCCTCAGATGGATCAAGCAGCAGCCGCACTAAATTAATGGAGAGAGATTCGGGATCATGGACCGGAGACAGTAGTGCGCACTCCGCGTCCGCGTATTCATGCACTCCTTGGAAATCCGTCGAGACAAGCGCGCAGCCGCAGAACATCGCCTCGGGACATGTGAGGGCAAATCCCTCGTTGATGGTTGCGCATAAGAACACTGAACTCCGGGAATATATACTCCTAAGTTGATCCTGACTGGCATTACATGTGTAATGGCACCATTCAGGAAGCCAATCCGGCCTCATAGGGCCACCGAAGATATTTACTTCGAGGTCGGGAACCCGTTCGCGAGCGAGCTTGAGGGCCGCAAGCGCATCCGAGAATCCTTTATGTTCGCCGGGGTGGTAGAGAACCGCCACTGCGTGATCTCGGCGCTCCTCCCCAGTGGGGTAGAAAACGTCTCCGTCGATGGGATTTTTCACCTTGTGCGGCTCGGTCCCACTTGCACGCTCAACGATATCTGCAAGCCAGTCGCTTACGACGATATTCGACATGCCAAGCCGGTACGTATCCTCAACCTCCCCAGCGGATGTGCCCCAAGTCTCGTAGCCTTGGATAAAATAGTGCTTGATGCCCTTGGCGGCCGAAAGAGCGGCGACGGGCCGGGCGGATCCAACCCATGTCGCCACTACGTGGTCGGAGTCAGGCATCGTAGCCTCGTTAATGCCGAAGATGCAATGTTTCTCAACCCTAGAATCTAAGTCGAACCAGTTCGGCCTATGCCTCACGAGTATTTGCGAGCCAGTCTTGCGCGCAAATGTAGGTAAGTGATATTTCTTGAGCATGTTCTGGCAATCAAAGCAAATCGTGACCTCGAATCCTTTTGAGGCAAGATGGTTCGAATACATGAACACCATCTTGGCACCACCGGTGGCAGTCCTGGCAATACCGGGCAGGACGAAAGTGACCCTCGTCCTGCTCATAGCGCCATCACCCTGATAGTTGCGAGAGCGCCGTTGCAGAAATCGTCAGCTCCCATATCGTCAATGCAAATCGTTCGTGATCCCAGGCGCGTGTTCTTTCCAGGACTCTTCTTTCGCCAACCTATCTTTACCAATCTCAGCTTGGCTTCATCCTTAATGCCAAACAATGCTCCACCTTTCATGTCATTCACCTTGAAAAACGCCTAAACGCTCAGGCCCTCTAACCAAGCGAAGGCGATATCAAGTAAGGGCCCCCGCGTCGTCTTGTAGAACCGGCGATTCCTCAAACAGGCTACTGCCGCCCCAATGCTTCCAGCCTCAAGAAGCCTCTTGCGCGCATCGAGCCATTCCTCGCAGGACAGTAAGAGTGAAAGTGACTCAGAGCCACAACGCTCATCAGCCTCTACGAATCTTTTTGCGTGTTCTACAAAATCGATGTAGTAATCCACGTCCGCTAGGCGATCAGCCTTTGTCTGCTTCTTGCGATCAGAAGCGTTGCCATCATGCCTTCTAAACCTCACAAGACGTTGGTTGAGAACGGCGGCACCGTCCTCGAGAACGGCATACCTCCAAAGAACCGCATCGTGTGGATAAGTGGACTCCCAATACGGAAGAACACGCTTAACAAAAGCGCCACGCACGCAGTAAGAGCAGCCAGGATGTCTGACATACATGAAGTCGGGCCTCAACTGATCGCGCTCCAGGCGATCCGCACCTAGCGCGGCCTCCACCGAGCCGGCGTCTGACTTGCGGGAACCTTCCTCATAGAACGGCTCAACAGAACAGGCAAGCAGATCGAAATCAGGATTCGACTCCATTACCTCAACCATGCTCTCGATCTTGTTCGGATTCCAGATATCATCCTGGTCACAGGGGAAGATATAAGTCGCCTCACAATGCGAAATCAGCCTTCTGAAATTTGCTTTCCAACCTATATTCTTGTCATTGACTGAAAATTCAAAAGAAACAGGCGAGTCCTGATGTTCAGCAATAAAATCACGGACGATTTTCGGCGTTTCATCGGTCGAGCAGTCATCGCTTATAACAATCGAATCAGGCAACTTTCTTTGAGAAAGCAAAGAATCCAATTGCTTGCGAACGTATCGAGACCCGTTATACGTTGAAAGGACTACAGCGACACTTTTCACATGCGCAGTAGCTCCTCTAGATGACAAATCAAAGTCCATATATATCGTCTAACTCCAAAGGAAATTATTGGTCAACTCGGTGACAAGCACGATGTCAATGACACCCTTGTAAAGAATGATTTGCGTAAAAACGAGCCACGCTGAAAACAAAATGCCAATGGCCTTTATCTCAGTACGAGGAAAGCCAGACGAAAAGTCCGACCCATCGAAAACAAAAGATGAAAGAAATATCAAGATGAGCAGGTTGCCGCATCGAATCGGGCGATAAAAGTTCTGAACAGAAAGAGGGAGCATCGCCAAAAGCGGCAGATACGCATACTTAGCGCTCTCAAAATAACGTCGAAAACGTAATGGCGCGCTATCGAGCCTAAACAACTCCGTACAATGCCGTCGAGACGATGAAAAATAAGAGAGCGCAACGCCGCCAACACCGGAAACAAAATAAGGAATCCATCCAAATCTGCCAAGCTCAGTCATATATGCACCCTGTTTAACAGAGTCGAGAAGGAACGAAGATATATGCTGAGCCAGTCCACTGTAGACAGCAATCAAAACGAAAGCAGCAGCTATTAATGAAACCCGAAAGGCATTCCGCTCATCGAGAAGACCAACAACAAAGACAATGAAAAGAAAGGATGCCGGATGAATAAGCGTCGCAATATAAAGACCGATACCGTATTTCAATCCATAGAATTTCGGCTTATCGATAAGAAATCGTAAAGAATAAATAGCGATAGACGCCGCCAAAAAAAACTTAAATTGGACTACGTCATACATAAAAGGCAGAAATGCATAAAGCGCTAAAACAATATTTGGACACGTAGAGTAGCGCCTGATAAATAGGGTAATCAATCCAAGACCGACAGCCGAAAACAACATCCTGAATTGCATGAAATCAAGCCCAAGGAACCAAGCAATCTGCTCAGCGGCAAGATACCCTGCATTAATCCCTGATGCATCGAGCAATTTAAAGTCGTATAAGTATTTATATAGAGCATAGTCGGCATTGGCAGTATTAAGGCCCATCAAAATCCACAAGGAAGCGAACGCTATAGCGGTAACTACACGCGACTGCCTTTTCATAAAGCAGAGAAGAGCCGTGGCAACGACGAGAGTGAAACTAGGAAGCACGATTAATTCACCCTCTTGTACAGATTTATCAAATTTCGCAAATACTCCTCATCATCAATTCTGATAGGAACTGGCGAAAGCTGCCTATCAAGCATCTCCCGCATTGCGCGCTTGAGGTCCTCCACGTCGCCTGTCTTGAACAGCAGGCCGTTAACGCCCTCTTCAACATAATCGCGAGCAGCGCAACGATCGGGCACAATGCACGGCACTCCCTGCTCAAGCATCTGCAGTGGCGTGAGCGGGGCCGCCTCGTGCCATCGCGACGGTTGCACCATCG